>Ga0116231_10004821_pt1 | contig 27046 bp, 19 predicted proteins | sample S1TSphgellanicum_2_FD_89695 | JGI IMG/M metagenome (GOLD analysis project Ga0116231, IMG submission 89695) | Host-associated microbial communities from peat moss isolated from Minnesota, USA - S1T2_Fd - Sphagnum magellanicum MG | ecosystem: Host-associated > Plants > Peat moss > Unclassified... | reverse complement strand
TGAGGTAGCCCAAAGTGATAATCATACACAGAAAGATTTAGCCAAATTTGTCTACAACCTAAAAGCAAAACTAAAAATTATTAAACAAACATCCTTCTATAATTTTTGGCTACCTAATTGAACCACGTATAGGAATCTGGCAATTATTTTGTAAATTATAGCTATTGAATTAAATCTATTGAAAATCTTCAAAAGCGCTTGATTTTAGCACTTTTAAGAAGTTTTAATTTCGCTTTTTGGCTACCCTACTTGAACCATGCCTACAAATTTGGCGATTTTTGGTAAATTTTTTTCGAATTATAGCTATTGAAAAGCTCTAAAAGCCCTTGATTTTAGCAATTTTCAATTCTTAATTTGGAAATTTGGCTATTCTACTTGAACCATGTATAGAAATTTGGCGGGTTTTCTTAAAATTTGGTCGATTTTGTGACTATTGAAATCTTTTTAAAAATAAAAACACTTGATTTTTGCAATTTTTATTTTTAATTTCGCTTCTTGGCTATTTCTAGCTAGCAGAAAAAAGGCTGAAAGTTCGTCCGTGCGACGGACGCACCAACGGCGACGGTCGCTCACTTCCGCGCTCGCCGGTTCTGGCCTTGCACGTCGATTCTCGTTGCGTGAGAATGGATAGGATTGCGCCGAGCGCCGTCGCTTTGCTCTTTGCTCTTGGATAGGATCGTCGTCTCTTTGTCTCTTCTCGCTTGCTTCCTTCTTTCGTTCGTAGCTACTGTGGCTGCACAGCCCTGCTGATGTTTCGTACGAATGGCCATGGCTATGAAAGTTTCTGCAAAAGTTGCTGCAGCAGAGGAGCAAACCATCCGCAGGTACGCACCATCGCACTTTCCTTGATTTGATGATTTCAGAGTCAAATGTGACGACTCCGGAACAACTTGTCGTCGTCGGTACATCCTATTGCTTTGAAGAAACGTGTAATTGATAGGCGCACTCGTCTCTCCGATTCGACTCGACTCGATTTGCAAGTTTCTTTTTCATGGAAATTTTGGATTTGCGTTAGGAAAGGAGCGGGGACAAGATTTGGAGCAACGAGAGAAATTTTCTTTGGTTTCTGTATGTATCGATTGGAAGAAGAATCCGATCTGGTGTTTGACATTTCGTTGGAAGTCTTTTGAACAGTATGTCATCACAGCTGCTGCGTTTGTGAAGAAGAACGGCCTGTCTGAGTTTTTTAGAGAGAGAGAGACAGGGACAGAGATATGGCCACTATTATTCAAGGGTTGCAGACTGCGCAATTGAGCTATGTCTGCAAGGAGCAGTCTCTGCTAACTCCTCATGTCCGCAGAAACGGTCTCGGGAAGGTGCTCGTGTTGAATAACACAGGTCGTCGCAGTAATAACGCAGATGGCACCACAGTAATGTGTGGCGCGCGCAGTAGCAGTGGCTTGTGTCTCAGGTTCTTGCACGGCCGCACAGTTCATAGAAGTGTTTCCGTTCACGGAAATGGCAACCGGAGGTGCGGGGAGTTTCCATTTCCATCGTCAGTCATGTGCTGTCTTCGAAGCACGCAAGTGGAACACATTGAAGAAGTGCAGTTTGATAAGAATCCGTCGACATCGTCATCGAGCACTGAAAGCTCCAGTGATGAAAATAGTAGAGAACGGCAAGGAATGGCTGTTAGGAGGGGATTAAGCGCACTGGATGCATATTTTGATAAGCTCCACGGTTCTAGCAGTACTACTGTAAATGGAGCTTCAAGCGCGTCCAGTAGTTTGAGAAATGGTGATGTAACCACCTCCGGGAGGAGTGAAATGGCGACAGTTCTTCTCCCGAGTCAGGATTCGAGCCGCCAGACTAGTCATGCCAGTGGAGCAGAAGCTGCAAATACTGTTGCTATAAAGACAGATCCAGAAAAGGAAACAAAAGTTCCGCAAGGTCTAAGGGCTTTGGATGCCTACTTCAACAAGCTTCGTCCTCCCAAAGCCAAAGCAGGTCTTCTTTCCTTCCCCCATTCAATTTTCTGGTCTCATGTGTTGTTCCATATAGCATCAGTGTTTTTCCAGCCGAACAAGGTTAGTAACATGCACAGCATGCCTTGCAGTTGTACCAGAGAAAGCAGAAACTGAGAGCAAAGTGGAGGCACCTCAGGCACCTGGGATAGACACAACCACAGAGGCAAGAGAAGTTGACAAGGACGAGGATGAAGTACTTGACTACAGACAGCTGTTGGAGGAGCTAGAGGCAGCCCTTGAGAAGGGAGTGGAGCCCCGGAATTTGCCTCCACACATGTCTCAAGACCCTATATGGCAGGGTGGCAATTCCTACTCTTATGTAGTGTGAGTGATGCACCCACCACCCATACCCATCTGAGTCTGGCATTTCTAAGTAGACTTAATGATAAAACCAGATTCACCTTGCTTGAGAGGTGCAAATGTGATAAACGGCAGATTTCATTATTTTTGCAGTGGGAAAAAGCAAGTGATTTCGCTTGCAAGCTTATAAACTTCAGTCACACATCATTGTCTTATTAAGTGCAGAAAAACATTGATTGCAAGTTGATTATTTGCATCCTTGACTTGGAACCCCCCAGCCTCTGAAAGTTGCTGCAATTCATGGCTGAGTCTTATGCAGGAACACTCTGGTTGCTGTCAACCTTGCCGTTTTCTTGTTTGGCTTGGCAAGTCCACATGGTGTGCCAGGGATGGGAGATGCATCACTTCCCTACTTATATGGAGCCAAAGTGAATGAGCTTATTGTGGATGGAGAGTGGTGGCGCCTTCTTACACCCATGTTTCTGGTGATTTGCTCTGCCTTCTTGTAAATTCCAATGTAACAATGTAACATTTGTTGTACAGTCAAACAGGTTTGGAGTTCATTTTCCAGTACAAAAAATTAGGCCTGACTCAAGTCCATCTGATTACAAACTGGTACATGACCTTGAATTAACCTAAAGTCAACCATGATGGCCTTGATGACATCCTATCCTTGCCTTTGCGAATTCTGGTATGGTGTTTGATGTATTGTAACAAAAATGCTTTTCTTGTTGTAAACATACAGCATTCGAGCCTGGTACACATAGGCTTGAGTACATGGGCACTCCTGTCCTATGGCCCGGGTGTGGAGAGTGTTTATGGATCAATTGGTTTTGGTATGATCTACCTGATTGGAGGCCTTTTCGGTAACCTTCTGAGCTTCTTCCACACACCTGAAGGCACTGTGGGTGGCACTGTAAGTTTTTGCCTTTAGCTATCTGCAAACTTGATTTTTAACCATTCAGGGCCAAACACTCATTGCTGAGTCAATCTATTCCTTTGCCCATTTCACATTGTGGACAAATGGATCTTAGCTTATCTACTTGCCTTGATGTCACAGGGTCCAGTCTTTGCTCTAATGGGCACCTGGCTGGTGTATGTACTGCGCAACCGTGAGATTATTGGACTTGAATTGGCAGATGACATGATTCGCAAATTGGCCATCACAACTGCTATCATCGTGGCCCTCTGCAACTCTTTCCCAATTGATGACTGGTGAAATCCCTTACCTACATTGTTTTGTCTTCAAGAGGCAGCATTTTGATGTTATCTAGGGGATGTTTTGTCTTCAAGCAACAAGCCTCAAATGTTGCGTTTCTGGTCAAAGTTGTTCAGTCAATTTTTTTCCAAAGAGCACTTCAGTCTAATGACATGCTTGATCATTATGCAGGACACATTTGGGAGCTGGAGTTGTTGGAATTGTCTTTGGCTTTTTCACTTGCCCCACAGTGCATGTTAATGTTCACCTGGAGGAGACAGCATCTGAAAGCAAGAATGATAATGATGATGCAATGGATTCATACCTTCTTCTGAATGAAACCCTTCCTCTCTTTAGACTTGTCACTGTATTTGCACTTTGCCTTGCTCTCTTCTTCTGCCTCTACAGTCTGGGAGTACCAATTGCCACCGAGTTTCACTTTCTCCATAGTGCTATTAGTGATGAAAACTGGTAGATCATTTGCAGACATCCTAACCACTTATAACCTTGCACAGGGTTAATGGAAGATGGCCATCACCTTTACTTGTGATGTGTTGGGCACTGGGAAACCCAGTGATCACAATGGTGATGATTTAGTCTTTGTATATTAGTAGAGTTCATTTTCTCAAACACAATGGTGTTGATTTGAGGTTTCCAAATATCTGTACAGGCAAGGGATCGAGATAATCAGCCCTGAAGTCTAACAATTGCATATCACCCTACTTTCTATGTTTTGCATCTATTCACAGCCCTGCAAATGTTGAGAACAAGAGATTAGGTGGTACTATGCAGAGTTTGACAAGTGAACGAGGTTCTTTTCACAGTGAGTCTGTTGAGTGTTAGATAATCTTCAACCTTGCTTCCAGAGTTCACCAGTGGAGAACCTGTGTCAAATCAAATTTTATTCCATGTACATGTATGATATGTAACCAGGGAACCTTGAGTAACAAGTGATGATTGCTGACAGGATTCTGTATCCTGTCTTGACTCCGTTTCAGGATTGACAGTCACTTGCAGTCACTTGCAGATGTATATACAAAGTGAAATGCAAGCACATCTGTTTTAACAACAAACAGCTTTGAGAATGGCATTCAAGTGTGTGCTTACTACAATCCCCTACTTTCTTCATCAATGATTGAAACTGATGCTTTTCAATTCTGTTCTAAGATTGTAAGATCATGGTGTTGTGTCATTCTCACAGTGACTGCTATAACTCAAGCTATCGGCCTTGTGCTTATAGATACTGCTGGGACATTCTTCAACAAGCTGGGTCATTTTTCAACAATCAAAACAAGAATAGAAGCTCCAGGTTTTGTGTGATTTATTGCACCACTTACTGCTAAAAGCAAAACCAAAATAATAACAGCACTCAGACTGCAGGCACATGAAACTTCAACCTCTTTGTAATGGAGACAAGGAAAAGATTGTCACATGCCAAACAGGAACCCTGTTTGGTGTAGTGAACTACAAAGCCGGAAGCAATCAGCATGAGTAAGGAGTTGATGCATTTTGATACTTCTAAAGTAAGAAAGTTCTGCCTTGAAACTGCTTAGCCAGTCTCTATGTCTCCTCCTCTTCCTCCTCCACACCAGCAACTCGGTTGTGCTTCTTGGCATATCTCTGGTTTCTCAAAAACTTAGGGTCCATCTGCAACAAGTAACCAGAAATATTTGTTAAACCGCATCACCTGCCCTGAAACAAAACCAGAATCTGAAAGACAACTATTATTGTAATCTGGAACATTTTTCTTGCAGAGAAGGCCAATGGATATAAACTCCATAGCAAGTCAGAAAAAAGGAGGCTGAAATGCTAAAACTCCAGGGTGTCAGAACTACACAATGACCAGGATTTCATCAAGACATGGAATGCCGAGGGCAGAATTTTCTGATTTGATACTACTGTAGGCTGCCTTAGAGTTGCAAAACAGCTTGGAAAAATCTTGCTCAGGAAATATTGTTGTCTTACCCCCTTCCTTGAAGTGTACTTCTGTTTCTTTGCTTTCTTGATGCCATTCTTATGCGCCTTGTAGGACTGATTATGCGCAGTATGATTCTTCGACTTGGCCATCTTACCTGCATCTTACCAAAACGCTTTCTACTCATGAGCCGGCCAAAAGCTAAAAACTCGGTCCTCGTGGTCTCTACCCGAAGTGTTGATCTATCCAAGAGAACAACACATCTGGTACAGAGCAAAAGTTATGGCCTAACAACAACTGCTGTACACTTTCCAAACAATAGGGCATCTCTAGCTACTAGCTCTTTACCGAAATGGTTTCCAAAGTGAAGAACGAGAAACAAGAGAAGAACAAGAATAACAGCAAGAGACTGCATCATAGCAACAGACGTTTGAAGGGCATGAGACTTACCGTGAGACGGATGCAGAAGGCGGCACTTGCAGAGCTCAACTCACAGACCGACAACAAAAGAGAGCTCCAAACCCTAATCCTCCAGGTCTTGTTGTTTCACAGAAAGTAGGCGCGGGATTAGGTTCGGAATTTATCTGGGAATTTGTTAGGTTCGTTAAGGTGGAAGAGGTTCGGCATGTAGTCATCTTTTTCTCTTTGCCCTGACCTTTACTCCGGGTCCTGTTGGTTCAGAGAAATTAGGTTCGGATATTGGTTCGGTATTAGGTTTGGAATTTCTAGGTTCGTCGAGGCGGAAGAGGTTCGGCAGGTGGTCATCTTTTTCTCATGTTCTCTTTTACATCTTGGCTGTCTTTCCTCCGGGTCTTGTTAGTTCAGAGAAAATAGGCTCGGAAATAGGTTAGGAATTAGGCTCGGTGAGGCGGAAGAGGTTCAGCATAAGGTCATCTTTTTCTCTAATTCTCTTTATCTCTTGACTGTCTTTCCTGCAGTTTTTGTAAAACATTTTTTTGAGGGCCTTAGTTAGAGTGCCCTTTTTTCCAGTGTGTTCAAAAATCCATGTGCATTGATAAACATGATCAACAATTTTTTTTCCAAAATAATAATGAATTATTTTGCAAATATATTTTTAAAAATCATTTATTTGATTTTTTTTCAAGTTTTTTTTTATTAATTTTTCAAATTTTCAACTCAAGGCTATGTTGGATTTTAATTTTTTTTAAACCCCATTTTTGAGATTATTAAAACATTAAATATCAATGACAAGTATGGTGGTATCAAAACCAACATGACTATAAGGGTATTCTCTAACTTAAAGATCCAAGTTTAATTTGGCTAAATCTAATTACCTTGCATGACATAATATGCTAAGTACAATTTTTTGATTTTCAAGGGTTGAAATTGGCACACCTCATAAAATCTCAAGCAAATTTGGGATGAAAATAAAACATAATATATCTCGCAAAGGTGTGGATGATAGGACATGTCACATTGTAAAATTATTAAAGTTGTGTATAACCAAAAACAAATATATATACACATTTATTTATTTATTTATGTATTTATTTATTTTTAATTTTGTTAAATATAATGGTGGATTAATGTGCAATAATTAAATGTTATATGTTCTCAATATAATATCCAAAAATTTGTTATCAATTCTCCAAAATCTTCTTGTTTTATGTTTCATTTCATTTTGTTTTCTATATGCATCATTTGAATATCTTTCATCACAAAACATGTTTTGCTAAATGTAGTGGTGGATTCATACACAAAAATTGAACTACTATATGTTTTCAATATAACATCCAATTTTTTTTTTTTTAATTTATCAATTCTCTAAAATTTTCTTGTTTCATGTTTCATTTCATTTTGTTTTTGATGTGCAATATTTGAATATCTTTCATCACAAAGCATGTTCGAAATGTTGTTTTGCCATTACCCATGGTTGGTGGTGTCATTAAATGTCACAACATCATGATCAAATAATTTATTGATTTGGTTTTTCTCCCAGCATTGTACACAAAGCATTTGGACCATTGTAGGGTTGTGACATTCATAAAGATGAAGATACATTATGCTTGCTTGAAAATGTTCATGTGGTGGCAATATTGTTCAATGTATTTCACATAATATGGAAAAGGCGGGGTGGTTCAAAGAGAGTTATCGAGTAATTCGTTGTATAACATGTTGTGCACCTCTCATTTTGCTATGGATATGGATCATTGATTTAATCATTGGAGCGATCTATTATGACATTTGGATGCCTCGATTTACATTTCAAGGTGCACAAATTAATTCTTTCAATGTCACTAGCAATGTTGCACAAGAGTTAGACCTAAACTTTGATCTAAATTATAGCATTGTGGCAACACATTTTAGCAAATTGCAAACAATTGAAACATTTTCATATTCCTTCGTCACTTATTATGATGACAATGTAATTGGTGAAAGCACGATAGTTTTTCACCATCCAAACAAAACAACAATAGGCACTTTGCCATTATTTTGTGCACAAACGGTTGAAGGTTACCCACTTGAATACAACATGTGGCAAGCATTGCATAACAATATCAATGACAACAATGTTCAACTTCAAGTTCAAATTCAAGCAGAAGTCACATCACCCATGTGGTGGCTTTTGAAAAAGAAATCAAGAAACCTAGTCTGTGATTTCAATTTCAATCCACCTTCACAATCTTCGAAAAGCCAAGTCTTGAATCAAACATGCAATACGATCTCCAAAGTCATTATTGCATATTCATGAATGCCCCAAAAACACAAATGCATCAAATGATGTTTAAAGGGAAGCCACAATTTTTTGTATAGATTGATTGTCTTAAATATTCATGCAACTAGATATTGGATGACAAAGGACAATGTAATCCAAAATTCTACAATTATTTCAATTAAATTACTTTGTCATATGTGTAATACTTATCTTAAAATTTTTGCATGATCATGTAAGTAATCAAATTGATTTAAGCTTGACCTGCGGAACTATCTTATGGTTTTTCCCTTCCAAGTAGCATACAAACTAGCTTTATCACAAGGATCATTTTGCAACCAATATCTTTTGTTTATATAATTTGAAATGAAATGTCCATGGTTTTTTCAAAGATTCCATTGGTTCCTTGTGAATTCTAACTTTAGCATTTCATTTGGAGGGTTGTACATTCTAAATGAATTCAAAACAAAGCATGAAAGTTAAATAAGCCATCAAACCCATTAATTATAACGAATCTAGTTTACATTTGTGTATTTAATTGTATTAAAGGTTACATTCACATTCCATGATTTTTAATTTGATGTTGCAAGTCAAGCTTCAATAACATGGATATCAAGCCCATATCCATTTTATTGGATTTTGGGTTTATATCATCACATTTTTCATGACATTTTGATGCACATTTGTTTTTTTCCTTCCAAGATATAAATTAGCAATTCATTTTTTCAAATTACCATGTTTGAGGGAGGAAAATTAAGTCATTTAGTTATAATAATGGAATATCTAAAAAAAAAAACTATGTCATTGTTGGTTTTAATTTTCTTTCAATTTTACAATTTGAATTATTTCTTCAAGTATTATCAACTATTGATGATAATATTTTCCCTCTATACATGTACCCAAGTATTGACTCTTGTTTTAAAGTCAATGTACAACAAAGTTTGGTTATTACTTATATAATCCAAAAATATTCCACTTAAACAAATGTGATAATGCAACAACATAGGGTTTTTGCTACAAACATCATGTTCTTTTATTTCCCTTGAAAGTGAATGTAGTTAGACATGAAGAAAAATGATTTGAAACTTCCCAAAGTCATGAAAAGGTACCACCTTTTCATGTTTAGTACCAAATATATAAATCCTTCAAGTTTTATTCTAGTATAGATGATATTATTAATTGATAGCACCTTTGTGTGAAACATGTGAAGTAAAATTGCTTCATGTGGAGAACTTTTTAAATTTTCATATATTTTACAAGGTTTTTTATATGCATGGGAATGTCTATCATGACAAATATTATCGATATCACATCGAATATTGTTTCAAGTCTATAATTAACCTTAATTACAATAGATTTGCCACATTCAAGTGGGGTGCTCAAGTATCCATTTCCTCTTATTTGCATACATCCAATTTAACTACATATTACAATGGCTAAAATGAGAAATCCATTTAATTTTGCACCTAGAATGTTGAAATTTTAAACAAACCACTTTATACTTGAGGTTGATTTTAGAAAATTTTAATCCTGATTATAATTTTTAGTCAAGATTTAATGAATCTTCATGAAATTTTCATCGATCCAAATTGATGTGATTGGCAACCAGATGATAGATGACTAAATTTTAGTATACAAAATTAATGTGTAAAATTTGGGTTTTAAAGTGCAAGATGTCCATCTTCTAAAAACCATTGTATAAATTATTAAATTTAAAAACATCATTATTTATTCAAATGGTTCAAGTGAAGACTTCCTCCATTCAACATAGTGAAACATTTTCATAATTTGTCCAAAAACTCATATTAATTAATCTTGCTTCCCCTCCAATGTGTTCCCCTAACTTTCCCCCACCCCACAAAATTTGAATGCGTATTAATATGAAGTGAATACATGCTAAAAGTGAATACAACATGTCCTTGCATTTAAACTTGATTTGTCATAAGGATTTCAATTGGGGATTGAACCCATTAAACGCTTGAAAACAAAGAAAACAAATTGCACAAGTATGTGGTGAAATTTTGTTGTTTTATGGCATTTGACAATTGTGCAAATTATACAATATCAAGGTTCACCTTACAAAACTCCACCGATATCAACATTGCAACCTTTAATCAAATGATGTAAGTTAGTTCAAACCTCAACAAGCTTGACACGTTCAACATGTACACACATATTTGATCACACATTGAACTTGACTTATTATGTTAGATAATTAGCTAAGAGGTTGTTAAAGACCCTTGCTCCCGCCATACCCCATAAGCATGTACATGTCACATACAAGATTTCATCATAAATTATGACATTGACATGGATTAAAAAATTCAAATCAAAATTAAAATTCCAAATGCTTATGTTTGCTTATCAAACTTGCACTTGCATAAGATGTCATATTAACAAAACAAAATCCTCAAAATAAACCTAACAATTAGGTTACAATTGCATTAAAAGTCGTAGTTCCCATGAAAAACATGTGCCTTAAGAAAGCACCTACCCATGGACATGAAATGCATGTGCATACTAAATAAACAAAAGAATGATCATTGCAATATTTTTATTGTGCATGTGTAAAAAAAATGGGAATGGAACAATTGGTGTATGTTCCATTTGTTTGGCACAAACACCGCCAAAATTTCCATACTAATCTAACCCTAGTTTTTAAACCATGCGCAAATTGTAATCAATAGTCTAAGTGTGTCAAAAAATTCTTTATCCTTATTTACTTCGAGTCCTCATGAAAAATTTACACATTTGCAAAAGAAATGTCCAAGGAAAAAAAAAAGAAATCAATGTTACCAAGTGCAAAATAAATGTTTATTAAGTTGAACATGTGCATCCATACCACATCCATACCTTTGGTCTTATTCATGCAAAGATATAAAACTAGTTACAAATACTTTCATATTGTGATCTCCATGCCCCAAACAAATAATGGGTGGTTTGTAGTGACTAAACCTTGATTCCCCATTTTTGTACATGTTTTGGGCATGTATACCAAATCCCACAAAAGACAAACTTCATGTTGAATAGCCTTGATATGGCACTCGGGCCATGTTCCATATTCTTTGTGCTTATTAATGATTATATTAATCAATTAGCATATTAGTTGTTGTGATAGGCATCATTTTCCTAGTCATCATTGAACATAGTAATTTGCATTAAAGACAAATGAAATATATGAATGATAGTCCCTAATCATAGTTATATTGGTCCATTTATGGCTATAATGTTGAAATAATGATTTTAATTATCTAAAAAATAGATACAACAATTTTCTAAATATTTTACAACTTTTGATAGCTCAAAAATCAAGTTAAAAACACATTGTATTATTTTTAGTAACACTTTGTTAATCCACAAATAAAAACTTTCCTCCTTTTATGAGAGGTCAAAAGTACAAATCATAAGATTTTACTGTGGGATTGTGTATATATATATATTTCCCTTAGATGTCTTATTTCTAAAATTATTAAGTTTAAAACAACAATGCTAGGTATGGTGGTAAAAAATGCCAACATGGTCATGAAAACAAAACTATAGGTGCAAGTGTTACATTATAGATGTCAAAAACAATTGAAAGTGCTAGAAATGGCTTGCAAGATACTAATTACATGATGTGATGTTACAAGTGTTATTTTATGTTTCAAAAGCTCACTATTTCTAAAGGTGCATCTTTAAATTATGAGAAGGAAACCATAAGTACCTTCAAGATTTGAAGTTTGAACACACAACATTTATAATTATTCAATAATTTGAAATGAAAATATGATTCAATAAATAGTAGAAAGAGAAAACCATTAGATTACAATCAAAGTTATTCAATTGGTTTGATAGGGTCACACAACCTCTTGTCAATACTATTCCCATTTACTTTCATTCCCATTTCTAACATTAAAATTCAAGTTAGAATAGCTTTAGTAGCTACAAAGCCCAGAAGGTAGTATTTTAGCAAACTTTTGCCACATTTTGGCAAAATACAAACTTTGGGGGAAAATATAAACATTTTCCTATCCTTGCTTTGAAAATAACATGAATTCTCACCAATAGCAAACTAACAATTTTCAACAATAAAATTTCAATTTAATCTTTTTTTAGTGTTAGAATCAAAACATGACAACATAGTCACATATGGGTTTTTAAAATTATGTTGTGCAACAAAAGAACATGGGTTTAAAATAAATAGGAATTGATTGAGTTCTAAATATTATCATATTCATTACAATGTAACAAAATATTGTAAGAAGTGCTTCAAATTGTCATCATATCCAGAACTTGAAACATGAATAATTCAAAGCATTCCAAGTTAAAACCTCCATAATCTTATCCTTGTAAATTTGAAACTTGACTTTATAAACCATTAAACCCTTGACATCCCATGATAATCACAATTTATATGTACACAATACAATTTGTGATATAAAAGATTTGGTGGATGTTTCCTAAAATTCATAAAAAAATTGAATTCACATTAGAAAACAAAAACATTTCCAATTTTTTGGTAAGAAAGAAAAAAAATTGGGGAAAAAATGATGATTTGCATAGAATACCAAAATTATCAATACAACTTGAAACAAATTAAAAACTATCAATCACATGGATATTTTAATGTTGGGGTTTGGCATTTCAATTTAGTTACATGCAATCATTTAAGACAACCCAACCTTTTAGTTACACAAGATTTGTAAGGAAAGGATAATTTAATGTTAATATTTTAAAAATATTACTCATCATGAATTCATCATGGACCAAGCTTTTATGTAAGGCACCATGTTAATAGCCCTTTGTATATTTATTTTAAGAAATTCATGGGCATTACATTGAAACTAACAAGTTTCTGAAGAGGGGATTTCTTCAAATATATCGATTGTGAAGTTCATGATTTTTTGAAATAAGTAAGGTTTACATATATTCACAAATGAAACATCTTTTGATATTATTTATTTTCAAGGTTTTTTATGGGCTTGATTTATGCTTTAAATTTTTATTGAAATTGCCTCCAAAATAATAAACAAATACCTTTTTAAAAATTGACACCAATTTTATATTATGTAAGTGAACCCCTCGTTATTCTTCATAATATCTTGACTCCACTCATGGTGATGTCTTAAGCAACCTCTTTTCAAACCTCCTGCATTCTTAATGTCTTAGTGATTATCTTTTTCACCTTAATCTTCACTAAACTTTATAGAGTTGCTCTTGGTTTGTGTCCCATGCTTGCCATGTTTTAGATTAGCATTCTTTGCACTTGGTAACCGAGGAGCCAACCTATGATTCATGATGGGAATCTTGTGTCCTATTAAACATTGGTCACATGCTAAAGGTTAGTCCACAAGACATGTATTAACAAGTTCACACAAATGTTCTATTCTACTTTCAATGTTCACAACCACACAACATGCTCCTACAAACGTTCTTCCTTGTGATCACGCTCATTTGTCAATTATCATCCTTGCTTTTGTACCTCTATAGTGTTGAACTTCACCAACATTTTTGAGTGTTCAATGGTCTCTTTTAGTCTTTGTAAATTTGAAGCCAACCATGGACACCTTCCAAGAACCCCTAATAATGTCTCATTTGTATCTTTGTGTATCCCTTCCCTTCCAAGTGAGCCTCACATATGGTTGGCAAAAAAAACCTTACCCATGAATTGAGGTCAAGTTTCAAAGATATTCATTTCCCATTAGTTATTGCGCATTATGAACAATGGTGACACTTATGACATGCTTGGGTCCTCAAGATTCCATGTTATTTCTTCTTAATAAAGTTTACATAGACAACAAAATGTAATTAAAATAAATTCAAAAATATATCATCAACATGCACAAAAAATATTGAACAAAAATAACTCAACCCTGAAATGTTCACATGTAATGTTTGAAATTTAGACAAATTCTTGAAAGTCATTGAATCATTTAAAGTTCCTAAAAACCCACAATATAAATCCATGTTGAAAATATTGGTTTATCCAATAGGATTTTTTTTTCAACAATTTATAAATGTGAAACTAAATTGTTGCATCACTTGATTAAAACATTAGTGACCTAGTATTTCATAGTGAAATTTTGGTACAATAACATTGGGCATGGTAAAAATTTTTTTTGGTCATAGCCTAAAAAAATCTAAACTTCATAAGAGAGTTTATGTTCAGAGATGATGGTAACAATTTCACCATCACTATTTACACACAAATTCAAGATTATAGATATCCACCCCCAAGTGGAATCACATTTTTTGGATTTGTTTTAAATTACTTATGAATTTATGAAGGAATGGCATAGGGGATGCTTATGTAGACATTAAACCACCTATGAAATGTGGCTACATCACCATATTTTGTCATTCAAGTTCTTAAGATGGCTAGGCAAAGGCTCCATGCTTCAAACCATGTGTGAAAACTAGGAATTAGAGGAATGTTAAATGGGTATGACTTGGAATGCATTATTGAGGGAAAGAAATTAGAGCCATCATGTTTTGAGCCAACATTGGTTTTAATTTTGTTAACCCATGCATATTTAACCAACATATTAGGTTAAAGAACTATACATTGTAGGAATTTGTGGGGTGGGGAGGATGGGAGAAGGGGGTGGGGGGCAATTGTAGACTTGAATTGAGGGTGACATCATGGAATAAGTGGGCCATCTATTTTAGTTATAACAATATACTTGCATTTGAAAAAAAAATGTTATCAATATTGTACAAAAGATTTGAGATAATTGGATATTTGCATATTGAAAAAAAACAATGCAAAAAAGAATATGACTCTAGAAAACTTGTAGATTGCACTCCATCCCTAGGTCTAACAAAAATCTATTACAAAAGCTAGAAAAAGACAAGAAAAGCTTAATGTGAAGCAAAGCTTCAAGAATATATTTACATGCCAATCATATCATATGTTTTCAAGCAATCTAATGCGTATTGATATCAACAAGCTACAACCTTTCAACTTCAATTTTATCTTCATCTCGTGCTTGATGTTTGAACATAAGTGAATAAATGAATTAGAAAACTCAACACAACATAATCGATATGTCAATAATTGGGGGTCTCCTTTACATGCATCCATTTCTACATTGAGGAGGCATATTTTGTGTGGTCCCAATCCAAAGTTTGGACAATTCACCAAGAAATCGGGTCCTATATTTCAAGCTTGGATGGATGGTGCCTTAAGATAAAAAGCATGGGACATCAAGTGTGACAATTTTTTAATTGAAAGGAATATTATTGATGGAAACTTCAAGTGAACTTTGAAGCATGAATATGAAAACATAATAATTGTTCGATGCATGGCAAATTTTTTGGAAGCATGAACAATTGGTATATCAATTGGCCACATTTCATGAAACTTTGGTAACAAGCACTTTGTAATCCTAGAATTATTGCAATTTGTGAAAGGCGATTTTCAACACAAAATGAAATAAAAGCCATTACAAGCTTCATTAGAACAATAGATGATTTGATGTGAATGTAATTAAGCAAGATAGAGTTGGAGAACATGCATCAGAATTTTGTGTTTGAAGTGTGCCACAATATGAAGAATCAAAGAATACTTGATTCAAACTAATTGCAAGAACTTCAAACTTCTATTTCATCATTGTTAAATTAGTAGGATTTGGTATCTATTACACATGGATGTTATTTTGTTGAACATGGTTCTACCGCATGGTTGGACAGATGTTGGTGGAAATTTTATTTTAAAAAATGGTAAGATATTATTGTTGTAGTATGGTGGTTGAAACCAAGCTACTGGCAACCACTTGGTCCTATAGCAACTTGATCGGGTGACTTGTGGCTTTAACGTGTAAATTTAAAAAAAATGCAAAAAAGAAACATGACATGTATTCTACAATGCAAAGTTTAATAGATTGTGTTCCCTCTTGTGTTGAATGCATAATGAGTTCTCATCATCTTTTTTTTAAATGCGACAAAAACTGAGGAATTTACAAATATTAGAGTTATACGGAAAGTCATCTTGTCTTTGGGCCCGCTTTCACCCCTGATCCCCTCTTTCAGAGGTATCCACAAAGTAAGGAAATTTCATTAAATCTCAGTATGAAATGCTGAAACTCAGCATTTAATGCACAAGGTTCGAGAGTAATCATAGTAGTCCTAACAGTAGGAGCAGTGAAAATATATGAAGCAGCTGGGGATGCGCTCAGGAAAAAGGAAAGCCAGGATGAAACGCAAGTTTTACCACCAAAATTGGTGGAAAAACTAGTTTGGGTCCCAGTTATTTTGCTTTGTAAAATTTTCATTCCAAGTTACACGTTTGATGCCCTGTTATGTCTGTCGAAACTGGCTGTTCTCGGCCCCTAATCACAGGACATTACGTATAACTCTATTATCTACCTAATGTTGAGTAAATAATCATGTACTTAGCTACACCCACTGTGGGGAGTTCTTTGTGAATGACACTTGTAAGGTTATGACCCTACTACAATCACACTGATTTCTCGGTTTGTTTGTTTGGGTTTGGCTGGAACTAACACATGAGGTACCTCTAATGAGTTCTGGCAGATTTTTCTATGCACTCTGATGGACACTAATGGTTGTGGGTACTATGTGAAATTGAAATAGGACAAACATGGCAAGATCTGTTTGATTCTTGCTTATTAGATTGCAATGGTGAGCATTAGTCTAAAGGAGGACATTCGGGCATGTGTTGTTGATAGATTTGTTCTGATTTGCTTATGTCACATATCATGGCAGGACAACCCCTCACATGCCAATTTGTAGGAAAGGGCTTGCTTGTGTAGAACAGGAGTTGGCTAGCCTCTCTACATTCAGCAATGAGTTTTGCTGGTTTCCATCACCCAAGATCCATTGCATATCTCTCTTACATTTGACTGACAACCCAATATCATCAATCCAAAGTATACTCCAGTTTGAGCAATTACTAGCACTTACAGCAAAGCAATTGGCAAACATTGGAGGCACTCGCCAGCAACGTTCTGTTGCTCTCAAAACCCGATCCTTGTTGCCATTGTCAAGTTTTCTTGAGGTGGTGTGGGATATCTCTACTTACACAACCTGCTTCCATTGAGCTTCGAGTTGTGTGGTGTGGTAGGTATATCACCAGTTGCTCAAAGTCAATTCTTGAAGTCCAGAAGAAATGGAAAATGTTCACCAAATTGATGATTTTATTGTTGGCTCTCATGACTTTTCTGCATATTCTCTTTGGTGGTTTCGTGTCAAAGAAGTTTAAACTAGACTTGATAGTCTGCTTGTATTATCGAGGCAATTTGATGGTGAGATTAGCTTGGAATGTGCCTTATGATGGAGAAGGCTTACGGAGGCAAAATTTCCTTCTTTACCCATTTCCATGACTTGAGAGTTGGTGTGGTGGGCCTTTCTATGCCTTGTGCGTAACAAGTGAAAAGGAAATGAAATTCAACCTCGCATGCTTGTTGTAGTAGCTTGCATGATGAGGATACTAAGTATCAACTTTTATCATTCGCTGTATATCTCTTGATTGATAGTTCAACATCAAGATTGAGTCTTCCATAGCTCTTGTGAAAATGCAACAACAAACTCTAGGACACAGATTTTGTAGAATGGGTATTGCCAATTTTGGGCCAGATTTGTGGAGAATCACAAAATCCTAGTTTTACAAAAACAACAATTTATTGTTGTTCATATCACAATAATATTTGCAGGTCAAAAGGATTCAACAATCTAATCAATCACTTTTTATTTTCCATCAAATTTCTTTCTTTTGACAAAAAAATTGGGGATTTGTTTTTTTTGTTTTTTGGTTTTTTTTTGGGAGTGTAAATTTGATGAAAATTTCTATTGTTTGGGTTAAAATTTTGATGTCAAAAAAAGAAGGAAAAAACACTGGTTGGAGGTGCCTTTCATGACTTCTACCTAATTCTGTGGCTGAAACAATGTTGTCCATAACAATTGTGACCATTAACATTCATTGTAGCTATTACGGCTAAAATATTTTGACACCCATTGTAACCAATATGGCTACAAACATTTGACAAATTTTGGGGCTATAGTCCCAAATAACACCTCAAAATGAGGCATGTGATTTTTGGTGGGAAAATTGACCTATCCTTCCAAGCCCTAATTTCTCAAACATGATTCTATCAAGCCATTGGTCTAACATAATTGTTACCCTTCTTGAGTCAACCAAAGAAACAAATGACGTCAACTTTAACCAACATCATTGAAATATTTCTTGCTTGTTGGTTATTGTCTTCTTTTTGGGGTGGGCTTCACAAACAATTGTATTGTAATGATACATTTATACCATGAAAAAATACAATGGCAATATTAATACACAACATGACCAAAGAAAACAATGTTAAGATTGTTGAAATATATGAAAAAAATTTGAATGATTTTTTCGTTATTTGATAATGTGTAAATAACTTGGAAACAACTTTTAAAAATGTAGAATGTGTTTCATCATTAAAAAATCCACCACTTTGGAATAAAATTTATATAATTAAAAAAAACCCCATTTCTTGTATTGAGTTTAATGCAACATCTAAACATTGAATTGTTTTTTCATGGTGACAACACTATAAATTAGTATATTGTAATACCTTAACAGCTTTGATGTTAATTAAATTAATTATAGAAATGTTGAAATTTTCAAAAAATATGTTTTTCAAGGTACAAAATTTTGTGAAGGAAGATAGAGAATTGATTTTTAAAAAAACCATTTTTTTACATGAAAATTTGAAATTTAATTAATTATTTGCCAAACGTTTTGAAGCTGCCCTTGTACTATGATAATCAACACAACATATGTAATTAACACCAAAACCTTCAAAATATTGTAAATGTACAAGTATAGTATTGATTCAAATGCAATTCAATGTTGTGCTTGGTGGTTTACCACCATGTGATGTTTCCCAATTGGATCCTACACCCAAAAAGAAGAAGTGGGGTTGATAGACATTTTTGAAATTAACATCTAGCCAAGCACCCTAATGGCTACAAGGTCTCATGACCACTTTGACCACACTAAAAATGAATGTGGGTCTAATTCCTAATTAAATCAAATAGATGCTAAGTATGCATGATAAACAACCAAATTACAAAAACGGGTTGTTGGGGTGTGATTGGACCCTCCAAAACTAAAGGAACATCAAGCCCTATGGAGGGGAAATTTTGAAGGACTATGTTGCCCTTATTGTGGTTCAAGTGTCCACCTTCTTCCAAAAGGTTAAACAATAAGGAATTCAATCATGTTTGTTCCATAGATTTCATATCATTCTTTTCCTTCGTACATATTTGGAAGCAACCCAATCTCTCGTCATCATATGCAAATACATCAAAATGTTCACATGAATATAATTCACACATGTGTATGTGACTAATGTGGAAGGTCCAATTTACGTCACAAAGGATTAAAAAAATGGGGTTTTCAAATACCTTTTATTTGCATATGGTACTACATGCAACATGTGGCCGGCCATTGAGATTTGTATTTGCTTAGATCCAATGGAAAAACATAGAGCATATGAAGTGTCTTATCTTCATATCTTTGAGTTCATGACGTTTTGGTTTTCACACATTTTCTCTCCTAACAAGAATGTCGATTTCTTCACCTTTTCAAGTATGTCTATGACACACGTTGCACAAAAGTTGCTGAAAACATCATGTCCTTTAAACATACACCTTTTCAAGATGTTAACTTTTACACATGTTTTGCCTCCTTGCACTTGTGGCTTATTTGTTTGCCTTACACATACATGCCTCAATCACCACTACCCCAAAACCAACCCATAATAGATCTATATTCATTTTGTTAGCATTTACATTTTCATTCACAATCACTTTTGAGTTTGAAAACAAAATTGAAATAACCAAAAATAAAATTCATGTAATTGTTAAAGAATGTTGTTGAGTTTTTTTCCTTTCAAAAGGAACCTTTGATCCCAGTTTTAATTTTTTTTTCTTTTTTTTTAACACTCTTTTGGTCCAGTATTAAGACCTATTGTTTGGATTTCTAAAAGCTCTAGTTTTGATCATTTTTACAAAGAATTTGGAGTTGGGTCAACTTAGGATTACATTTGTTTTCATCTCCATTACACATAACTAATTATTAAATTTTTTTGGGTGTAATATTAGTTTGTTCATTTAATGCACATAATACAAAATAAAAATTATGTAATATCAATTATGTATTACCAATCACATGCAATAACTTGCATAAAATGGAAGGTCAAGCTTATTATTTAAAGTTATACTTGGTTAAAATGGGGCCACACCTCTTGTTTAAGTTCTAATTCAATTTTGAAAGGAAACTTATTATTTCTTGGTTGTTTCAATGACAATTCCAACAAAAACCCACAACCTTTACTTTAAAAACCCTAAAACCTAACCCATAACTTAAACCTAAACTTGTCTAAATTCCAAGACTTGCCTACACTAATGAGGGGACTCGCACACATTAGGACCCATTTGATGTAAATGAACGTTAATTATGGCATATAAAAAACACATTTGATCCAAATTTTTATAAAAAATAGCTTAGTAAAGATAAATAGGTATAATATAAAGGTATAAAAGGTTTGTAAAATTATAAATCTTGGTAAAAGTAAGGGTAAAATGAACATTTACCCTATTAGCAAGGTAAGGATAAATATTTCATCATTTATTGTATACACATTATGTGAATATAAGTGGATAAAAATGTACAATAAAAAAATATTTGCACAAATTCAGCACATTTCAAAATGAATATAAACAATTATTAGTGCAATTGTCATTGCAAACATGAAAATGCGAAGTTTCAAACATCCTACGAGAAAATTATCATTATATATTCGAATCAATCAATAGAGTTAAAGATATATTCAAAGCATTTTTATAATGAAAAATGATAATTAAAATCTAAAAGGGCTTGAAGAGCAGCATATGGTAGAGGTCTTCCCAAGGTAAGTGATGTATGAATAAAAATTAAATATAAGGCCCTTGGGGAAGTGCTTTTACACCTACTCCTTAAGAGTGGGAGGGATCTTACACCTATAAGTAGGCATATTTTCTCAATTGTGCTCATGGAGTACCCTTGGGGAAGTGCTTTTACACCTACTCTTTAAGAGTGGGAGGGATCTTACACCTATAAGTAGGCATATTTTCTCACTCGTGCTTATGGAGTAGAACATAAGAGCCCTCCTATTTTTCAGGTATATATATATAACACACCCTCCAAATGCACTAGGAAATATGTCGAAGTGGGTTTAAGTCCTTTGAAATTGCTTTAATACTTACTTCCCATATCATGAAATAAGCTTGGGAAGTGGTTTAAGTCCATCGAAATTGCTTTAAGACTTACTTCCATATCGTGAAGTAAGCTTGGGAAGTGGTTTAAGTCCTTCGAAATTGCTTTAATACTTACTTCCCATATCGTGAAGTAAGCTTGGGAAGTGGTTTAAGTCCTTCGAAATTGCCTTAATACTTACTTCCATATCGTGAAGTAAGCTTGGGAAGGACGTGAATGTTGGTGGTGTCTAATAGTGACACATGTATGCAATTGAACAAAAAGGGTGTATGGGTGGGGTGGGGTGGGGGTATGATTCCAATAGAAGCTTCTATAGCTCTTTCTTTTTCACTAAACTATTGTGACTCAAATCTCGTATGTGGCCATGAGAGATTTGACGAAGAAAGACCACCTTTTTCCTCTTTTTTTCTAATGAGGAAACCTAAGTTAGCCTTAAAAAGGGAAAGGAATAATAGAAGGGGATAGAAGAAGAAGAAGAAGGTGGAGGTGATGAGAAGATAGATGGATCACACACCACAAAACACATCACCACCGAGAGAGTGTGTAAACGTACCTATGTGGTTGCCTTTAGAATAATAATAACTCAAATCACCCATATAACATGCCGTTGTGAGCGGGGGAAGGATTGGTAGAACACAAATCACCATATAACATGCCGTTGTGAGGGGGGAAGGATTGGTAGAACACAAGCACAAAGTGACAAGTCTCTCACTCACATTCGGACAAAGTCTCCTTAAGAACAACAAAAATGTAGGAGAGAAGAACAAGAAGAACCTTCATTTTGCTTTTTGGACGTTGTGGGGATGGTAGTACAAGTGTGCAAGACAAAAACAAATTGTTATATTAAACTTCACGGATAATGTGGTACATAGGCTACTACCTACCTACATACATACATACATACATATGGGATAGATTTTGTAACTTCTAGAATTTTTTGGCAATCACAAATAATTAAAGTGGCCTTTTTTTAAACCTCCCCCAATATACCTAGGTGATAAGCAAAAGAGTCAGAGTTCCCCTCAAGTTCCCCAAGTTCCCAAACTAAAAGTTCCCATGAAGTTCCCCAAGTTTAATACCTATAACTTCCTCTTTCCTCCCCAGGTAGTTAAGATTGGCCAAGGTGAGGGGAAATCTTAAACTTCTTGAATCTCTCTCTCTCTCTCTTAATCAAGGGGCTACCTACTAGCCTAAATATGAGGGTTTTTAAAAAAAATTGGGTATTGTGATGGTCTAATTTGGAAGGTTATAGTTGGTTGCAAAAACTCAATAGCACCATATTAGGGATATAGGCTAATAATAACTTGGGAATATCTTAATTCTCAATGTTACGTTAATCAAGTTTGTTGTGGATTTTTGAAAGCAAAGAAGTCAAAATGAGATGCTTGTAATTAGAAATTTTAAGAACTATGTTTTCACCTTCGAAGTATGAAGTTGTCAACCACTAATAAATTTAAAAAAAAACACTTTTAAGGGATTTAAACACAATTATAGAATGAAAGTAATAACTACGAGTTAAGAATTGCATTTGATGACACCATATGCAAACAAATTAGAATCCTTGCCAATGCATTTTGTTGACCAATATTCATAATTCATTTTTCCATTGATGTTTTCAAACTCTTATTAAGCAACATTTTGACTTCAAACATAAAATAAATCCCATTCTTCACCACAATGGTCTTAAAAATATTTCAAAGTCAAAAATTGTCTAAGAGGGAAAAAAAAACTAATTTATATTTCACATTCTAAGCAAAGAATAGAAGACTACATGAAATGTGGTCTCATTTTGGCTTGCTTGCAAGCTAACTTTTGCTTCAATTCTTTCTTTGTCAAGACCATCATGTAAACTTGACTAGTGCTATAGATGGGTCATCTATGGTATGAACTTCAAAGCTCAAATGTATGTTTTCAAAGGAGCTCAAAGGAGCTCCTACATTAGAAACAACTTGGAAAAAATTCCATTTGGGATTCCCAATTGGTTTTTGACTATGCAAAATTGGTAACATATTGACAAAAGGGGGCAATGTGCATAAAAAATGTACCTATATTGTCAATTGCCCTATGAAAGGGTGTCAATGGGGGCACCTAGAAGGATGAAGAATGGATGAAGGTTGAGAGTCTTTTTTTCTTCACATGTGAACCAAAACATCCTTTGAAGTCTTTGCCTAAGGCCAATGACTTTTGCATTGAACTTGCAAACCAATGGTTGAATTTTTGAAGGTAAAGAGTGTAGTGTTTTATAGAGATTTGTTGTAGGAGCTTTAGGACCGGTTGGGATGAGGGGAATTTTTCATACTATGGGATATGATCAAGCCCATACCCATTATGTTGGAGGTAAGGCGTCAAGTTTCACCAAGCGCATTAGGGCGAGCTAGGTGACACACCTAACATAATGGGCAAGGGCAAAGGCCATTCCATGACAATAAAGGTCGGGGGTGATGGCAGATAAATTCAACAATTTTTTAGGAAAAAAAAATAATAAACACATTTTGGTCAAATCCTAGCCATAATTTTGTAATGTATTTGGAAGGCCCACCTTATAGAGAAGAAAGGTTCACATGCCTCCCATTTAATTTGCAAGAATTAGTGCCCTAAGGTTTTAAGGTGTAAGATATATGTTCACCCTAAAAGGGTTTATGGGTAAGGGAGTTATGTAATGATAAGCTCAATTGCTACATAAAGCCTTTTTTACTATCAAGATCTCACTATATTCTCATCAAGTTCCCAATGGGTGCCCAACTTGTTTTGCAAGTTCCCAATGGGTTCTCTACTGTACCCCACATTTCCCAACTTGTTTTGTAAGTTCCCAACGGGTTCTCTACTCGTTCCCCAAGTTCCCAATGTGTCCCCCCACATTTCCCCAATAGCACCTCACTTTGTCACGGGAAATCTTTGTTTGTGTTAAAAAAGTCAGTTTTGGGTGTATGTCAGGTTGACAAAGAGTGTGTGATGATATCAGAAGTTTCCAAAACTGACTGCCAGTTTTCAAGTCTAGCCTAGAAGAAGAAGCCCTAAAAATCTGGGGGGCAAATTTTTACAGAGGACTCAAACAAAGAAAATCATCCCCTTCTAGAAACGGCAGATCAAATCCAGTTTTAAGTACATCCCCTATTTCTCTGGCTACAGATAACGGCAAAATAGTACTGGTCCTAAAAGGTAAAAGACAAAAATAAAATTAGCCTAAAATAGATGGTCCCCTACACCGCCTAAATTTTTTTCCATAAGTTACCCCCCCCCCGCACCCCACCCCACCCCACCCAAATCCAGAGAAAAGTTTTATAATAGCCCACTTATTTTTGGCTACCCATACCTATGGTGTGAGTAGCCAAGTTATTATAGTATGCTTATTTTTGGCTACTAATACAGTGTGATGGGGCCAAACACCACCCCCCCCCCCCCCTTTCTTTAAATAGCTTCTAGTGAGTTGAAGCCAATTTTAAAATATTTAAAAATTAAAAAAAAATGATAATAGTGGACATTTGGGGGAGGGGAGGGTGAGGGGAGAGAATTTTGGTATGTGTTTGTGTTCCTTCTTTTTATTAATACTTTAACTTTGAAAACGTGCAATATACGCCTCATATATGACCAACATATGATGGAAGAACCCTCGGTCGGTCAATATACGAAAGCCGCATGTGACCTTCCTTCCTTTGCTTGTGTGTTGGTGACTTGCATGATTGTCGACCAAATATACACATCCCTCCCTTTGTATGGGAATAACAAACAAGTTGCTCTTGCCCTTTTATGGCACGTTTTTACTTCAAATCCCGCAAGAGTATATAAAATAAATGTTTTCTTCAAGAGTGATCTGGGATTAGTGAGTGATACGACCTTTGTTTGGTACACCAAAGGTCTTGAGTTTATGAGTTCTAACAAATTGCTAAGTGAGTTAAAATCATGCTAATCATGCCATGTCTTCATGGATTAGTGATACGGCCTTTGTTTGGTACACCAAAGGTCTTGAGTTTATGAGTTTAGACCAATTGCTAAGTGAGTAAAAATCATGCTAATCATGCCATGTCCTTATGGATTAGTGATACGGCCTTTGTTTGGTGCACCAAAGGTCTTGAGTTTTATGAGTTTAAACCGATTTGCTAAGCTATGGATTAGTGATTCGGCCTTTGTTTGGTACCACAAAGGTCTTGAGTTTAAACCCATTGAGTTTAAGCGAGTAAAAATCATGCCCCGTGTTCTTTACCACATTGGGTATGACTTTGAGATATCGTCAATAGCTGGTCCGGTCACTTGGGTCAATTGACTTGGGTTCTGACCAGCATTAGGCTGGGTTACCTGCTTTGGCGGGTCAAACCCACCACGGGTTCCGATTAGTAAAGACTTTATTGGAGGTATCGGCAATTTAACCACAGGTTCTAGTCTGGGTTAGTAAGAATTGGACGGAAACCAAGTCCGATTTTTATTTATTTATTTATTTATTTTCCTGCCAAATTTTTCAGAACCCAAGGTTCTTCATAAAAGTAAAGAACTGCCCTTTACTATTTTCATTGGAATTTTTAGAATTTTGTCTTTAATTTATCCTTAATTAAACAAAAGCACTAACATTGGCAAATTTGAGATTAGACCCTAACATGTGGATCTTGGGTTCCCAAGAATGTGTGTACAAAGAGGGCATGGTTAGCTATGAGGTGCAATGAGCCCTTGGCGTTTTTTTTCAAAAACATGAAAGCTAAGACAATATATTTTAATTCATTGCTTTGAAATGAAAAGAAACACTCTATTGCCTATGTAAACAAATGGAAACCCATTGGCTCTTGCAAAAATGAAGAGGAGGAATTTGATAATATGGTTTGGTGAAATATTTGCAAGTCGAAAAATTGGGGAGAATGAATGAGGAACATCAAAGCTTGAAGAAAATGCAAAAAGGATTTGAAAGAAATCAATATGGTGGAAGTAGTTGATTTGGAAGCTCTTGTAATAACTCACATTGTTGAGTGGGAGAAGGGAGATGATGCAAATAATACTAAGTTACAGGGCTAATAGTCAAATTGGAGCATGGTAGCAATTGAAGTGTAGAAGTGCACATTCCAACATGAAAAAAAACTAATAATTGTTTGCTTACAATGGAAAGGCATGATGAAACTTTGAAACTTAACAATTCAAATAGGACTTTTGTTCTATCATTTTATGTTTCCCTTACTTCCTCATTGTGCTTTCATGGAGTAAAAGTTGGACAAATTCCCATAAAATTGGTTATCAAGTTTGAGACATCAAGTCAAGCACCTTTCATTTCCTCAATCAGCCTTCCTTCCTTTCTTCTAAGTCAAAAAATGGCAATTGGGTTTGGCTTCTACTTGTTTTTCTAGTCAACCCTTGCAGATGTCCGATTTCATTTGTTGGGTACTTACATCTAAAATCTTGAGGGATCTCTTCCCAGCCCACACATCCTGGTAGGTTCCCAAAAAAATTCGGATTAGATAGAGAAATTCTCAAATTCACGCTGTCTTTGGGCCTCCTTTCACCCCCTCCTTAACCTCTCTTTTAGTGGTATCCACAAAGTAATGAAATTTTATCAAATCTTAATGCACAAGGTTCGAGAGGAATTATAGTAGCTGTACAGGTAGGAGCAGTGAAAACATATGTAGCAGCAGTGGATGATGATGATGATGATGATGAGAGAGGGGAGCTTGGGTTCCCAATGCAATGTCATTCTGAGCATAAATGCAGTGCCATGGCCTATCATTAGGAAATCCACTAGGCTACTACTCCTGGCAATCCAAACGGCTACTTACAT
>Ga0116231_10004820_pt1 | contig 27047 bp, 19 predicted proteins | sample S1TSphgellanicum_2_FD_89695 | JGI IMG/M metagenome (GOLD analysis project Ga0116231, IMG submission 89695) | Host-associated microbial communities from peat moss isolated from Minnesota, USA - S1T2_Fd - Sphagnum magellanicum MG | ecosystem: Host-associated > Plants > Peat moss > Unclassified... | reverse complement strand
TTCGCCGAAAACCAGGTGCGCGTCGCGGTGCGCTATCCGGGCGGCGATCTGACCTTGGCGCCCAAAGACGTCTTGACGAAACAGACAGCCGCCCGCGTCGGCTTGGCGAGCGGCGGCTTGGGCAAACTCACCTCGGACGAGGTGCACGACGCGCTCGCGGGCAAGACCTACGGCATGAGCTTCTTCTTCGGCGAGAGCGCCACCGAGTTCGGCGGCGCGACGACCAGCGCCGATCTGGCGACGCAAATGCAGGTGCTGATGGCCTTCGCCACCGATCCCGGCTTTCGGCCGAGCGCGATGGAGAAGTTCAAAGCCGGTCTGCCCAACTACTTCATCTCCCTCAACGCGTCCCCCACCGCCGTCTTCGCCGACAAGGGGATGGCCTATCTGCATAGCGACGATCCTCGTTTCGTCACGCCCGATCAGGCCGCCTTTATGAGCGTCACGAACGACGACGTGCGGGCCTTCGTTAAGCACACGCTCGACACCGCGCCGATCGAGATTACCATGGTGGGCGACGTCTCCGTCGATGAGGCGATCGAACAGGTCAGCCGAACCTTCGCCACCCTTCCAAGCCGCCCGGCGCGCATGACGCCCTTACCCAACGCCGCTGAGGTTCGTTTCCCCACCGCGCCGCTGCAAAAGGTGTTCACCCACACCGGGCGCCCAGATCAGAATCTGAGCGTCGTGGCGTGGCCGACCCATGACTTCTATGCGAACCCCCAGGAGGCCTATGGCCTCGACCTGCTCGGCAGCGTCATGACCTTGCGGCTGCTCGACGAAGTTCGGGAAAAGCAGGGCGCGACCTATTCCGCAGGCGCCGGCGAGCATAGCTCGCTGGTCTTCAAAGGTTACGGCTTCTTCATGGCTACGGCGACCGTCGCCACCGACGGCGACGCCAAGTTCTACGACTCCGTGGCCAAGATCGTCGAGGATCTGAAGACCAAGCCGATCGGCGAAGATGAAATGACCCGCGCCATCAAACCGATCCTGGAGCATGAAGATAATAGCCGCAAAACCAATAACTTCTGGATGAGCCTGCTCGATGGGTCCGTGCAAACGCCCGCGCAGCTGGAGACGCTCCGACACCGCAAAGCCCAGCTCATGGCCGTCACGTCCGCCGACCTCCAGCGCTTGGCGAATACCTATCTGGTGATGTCCAAGGCCCAGCATATTCAAGTAAAGGGCGAGGTCAAAGCGGCCGAAAGCGCAGCAGTGGCGTCGAAATAGGCGGGCAGACTGGGATGTAAGCGTAGCGGAGCAGATTGACTCACGCGACGGCGCGAAGGCGCGAAGATACAGCTAAACTCGTCTGAGACCTGGACGCGGTCGTGCTTATTTGAGCCGACTTCAATCATGTCCTCGACGCTTGGTCGATCTTCGCGACTTCGCGTTTTCGCGTGAAACCCTGTGGCCTACCTAAGCAGAGAGCCTGATTGAAGACCTCACGTTAGATTTCCGCCTCAATAAATTCAAAAAAAATTAACACGTCTTTGCGGTTACCTGCCGTGTCGGTCGTTTCGAAGATGGGGGCGTCGTACAGTTCGGCGCGCAGACCATCAGGGGCTGATCACACATGCTGGGAAGTGGATTCAAGACGTTCAGGAACGGGCTTATGATCGCCACGGCCCTGGCGGGCGGCGTCGCGATGGCGGCGCCGGTGAGCGCTTGGGCGCAAAGCGCGATGGCCGAGTCGCAAACGTCCGCCAATTATAATATTCCGGCGCAAGACCTCAGCGGCGCGCTGCGCCAGTTCGCTGAGGCCTCGAAGCTTCAGCTCATCTACGACGCCAAAGCGACCGCCGATAAGCGCTCCGCCGGCGTGACCGGAAGCATGACCGCCGAAGCGGCCTTGTCGCGTCTTCTGGCCGGATCGGGCCTTGGCTACAGCTTCTCAGGGTCGGCCGTGACGATCGCCCCGGCTGCGGGCGCAGGTGAAACCGCGGCCGCCGGTCCCCGGGTTTTGGCGCCCGTGCGCGTCCAGGGCGAAGACGAGGCGGCGGGAGACGGCAGCCCGGTCAACGGCATCAATGGCTCACGCGATGTGACCGCGACCGAAGGCACGAACAGCTACACCTCCGGCGCTTTGGACATCGTCTCCAAGATTCCTCAGTCGATCAAGGACACGCCTCAGACGGTCAGCGTCGTCACGGCGCAGCAGATCGCGGATGAAAACCTGAACGATCTGTCGACCGCCTTGGCCCAGGCGCCGGGCATCACCGTTATCAATTCCTCCGGCGTAGGGTCGGCTCAGCAAACAAGCTTCTATTCCCGCGGTTTCCCGATCACCACGCTTCAGATCGATGGCGGCGCGCCGCTCGATATTACGAGTACGTTCGGCCTTTCGCCCTCTATCGATATGTCGGAATACGACAGCCTGCAGATCATTCGCGGCGCAGATGGGCTATTTGGCGGGTACGGCAACCCCAGCGGGGTGGTCGACCTCGTTCGCAAGAAGCCGCTGGATCACGCTCAGTTCACTTCCGACAGCGAGATCGGATCCTGGAACAATTACCGTGAGGTCCTAGACGCCACGGGGCCGCTGACGGCCGACAAGAGCCTCAAAGGGCGTCTGGTCGCCGAATATCAGGACAACGATTACTTCTATAAGATCGCCCACAACAATCAGTATCATATCTACGGTAATCTTGAGTACGACTTTTCGAATACGGCCGTCAATATTGGCGCCAGCTACAACCAGCAAAGACAAATCCCCAACGCCAGCGGCATTCCAACCTACGCAAATGGCGGAGCGGCGCCGCTGCCGGTATCGACCTGCTTGTGCTTCTCATGGAGCCGAGACAATACGATCACCACAGAGGCCTTTGCTCAAGTAAACCATAAGTTCAATAAAGATTGGGCTGTAAAATTAGACTTCACATACGAAAACCAGTCTCAATATTACGATGGCGCAAGCGTTACGTCCAGTTACCCACCTTTGTCGCCCACGAATTCGATCGCCCAGGCATACGCCGGCCTATTCACCTTTGCTAACACGCAGTATATTGGCGATGTTACGCTTAACGGCGGCTTCCAGCTTTTTGGACACCAACAGTACTTCGTTATCGGTGGAAGCTATCAGTATGAAGAGGGTCCTGCAAATCAGTACAATCCCCTGACGTTTGCGCCATCATCGCCCACCCTGGCCAATACGTCTCCCGCCGTCAATATTTTCTCCTTCAACCCGAACGCGCCTCAGTATGCGAGAGCGGGTGATATTGTATTAGCACAAATCGCGCCGATCAATAACCGCAATCAATATACTGCATATGCCAACACAAAAATTACCATTATAGATCCACTTCATTTAATCGTCGGCTTCCGCTTTAGCGGCGATTCATATAATTATGCGAGCGAGACGATATGTCAGTCGGACTATGTCTTATTTGGCCTTTGCAGCACGGTGGGCGCGCCCATTACATCGGGCCTTTTTTATACGAGCCCAAAAAAATATGGCGACAATCACTTCTCGCTTCCGCCTGACGCGAGCCTAGTCTACGATGTCACAAAAGATATATCTGTCTACGCGTCCTACACAGATATTTATATTTCTAATGCACAGGATGTAGAGCCAGATGGCCATACACCGATTGAGCCGACGACGGGATATAATGAAGAAATCGGCGTCAAGTGGCAGCGCAGTGATAAAAAGCTAAATGGCAGCTTTGATATTTTCAACATAGATCAAGTCCATTTTCCGGATTACCTTGGATATAATTTCGGACCCGGCGGCGCGCCGCTTCCAGATTATGGGCAGGAACCCGGTGGTACGGTATGTTGCTTCAATGGAAAGGCAGATGAAAGCCAAACTAGCAAAGGCGTCGATTTAGAGCTCGCCGGTGAAATCACCAAGGGGTGGAACTTTTCGGGCTCGTATACCTATGACTTCACCAAGCAAAAGGGCAGTCAAAGCGACGATGAAGGGGCGCCGACGTATTCTCAGCAACCGAGGCAGTTGGTTAAGATCTATACGACTTACACATTCCAATCCGGCGATTGGCTGAAGAATCTGTCCGTAGGCGGCGGCCTGAATTACCAGAGCGAGACCTTTTTCGAGTCATATGATTTCTTTAACGAGCAAAAGGACTATGTGCTCCTAAACCTTCGGGCAGCCTACAAGATCTATCAGCACTGGAATCTTGGCCTGGACGTCACCAACGCCACCAACACCAAGTACTTCCAGACACTCGGCGCCTCAGGGGGCGGTCAGTTCTACGGCCAGCCTGCCGCCTTTACGCTGAGCCTGAAAGGGAGCTGGTAGAGGGACGTTACACAGAACGCGCCGGGGTTGATCGCCCCGGCGTGTTTACGTTTGCCGTTTACGATTTCCCCAGACGGTCGCGACCTGAGCGTCCAAATCTCGAGCAGCGTCCACCAGCCGCCAGCTCACCTCGCCCACGTCCCGCGCCAATTGGCCCTCAAGCACACCAACGTCAGCGTCCGAGGCGTCGTTCACGCGGTCGCGGACACGCTGGCGCAGCACCTCGGCCGGGGCCTGAAGCCAGAGCCCTTGGAACGGCAAACCGAGCTCGGCGCCCAAGGCTTCCGCCGCCGCCCGCTCAGTAGGGTTCAGGAAGGCGGCGTCCAGAACCACAGCCCAGCCGGCGCGGAGGCTTCGGCGCGCGGCGCTCAGCATCTCCCCATAGACCGATTGCGACGCCTCAACGCTGTAGGCGTCCTTGGGCAACCGATCCCGTGGCCCAACGCCCCAGAGGCGCTTGCGGATTTCGTCGCTGCGCAACACCACCGCGCCGGGCGCAGGTCCAAGGCTTGGGGCCAGCGCGCGCGCCAGGGTCGATTTGCCGGAGCCGGACAGGCCGCCGACCGCGAAGAGTTTGGGCGGCGACGGGGCTAGATGGTTCAAGCCGGCCTCCACATAGGCCCGAGCCATATCGCCAGCGCCGCCATGGCCGCTGACATGGGCGCGCACGGCGGCCCGCATCGATTGGCAGAGCGGCAGGAGGGCGAGGCTCTCGAAGGCCGCGTCGCCCAGGCTGCGCGCCGCCTCGTCCGTCCAGGCGTTCAACACCCGGTTGGCGGCGTCCGCCCGTCCGCGAAAGACCAGGTCCATGAGCAGAAAGGCGATGTCGTAGGCGACATCGATCTCGCTCAGCGCGTCGTTGAAGTCGATGCAGTCGAACAGAATGGGGCGGTCGTCTTCGACCACGATATTGCCGAGGTGCAGATCGCCGTGGCAGCGGCGTACCAATCCCGCCTCCCCTCGCCGGTCCAGCAGCGGGGCTAGAGCGTCGAACGCCGCGCGGCTCTCCGCGATCAACCGCTCTACAGCGTCCTGGTCTAGCGTCTTCCCCAGGCTGCGGAGCTGATCGGCGTTGGAGGTCAGGACGTAGTCTAGAACAGCCGCCCCCCGGCGCGCGGTCGAGATGGAGGCGCGGCCGTGCAGGCGCGCCGCCTCGCGCCCCAGCCGCTCCGCCAGGGCGCCATCGACCCGCTCCGGCCGATCGGCCAGAACAGGCCCCTTGAAAGCGCGCATCTCCAGCGCCCACTCGATCACGTCAGGATCGTCGGTGGCGCCCTCGCATTCGCGAAGCGCCAGACCGCCATCGGCGTCGCGAACGACGGCGTGGACCCCGAGATAAACGTCGGGCGCGGTCTCGCGATTGAACGCCAGCTCCCGCCGGATCGCCCATTCGCGTTTCGCAAGCGTGGTGAAGTCGAGAAAGCCGAAGTCTACCGGCTTCTTGATCTTCAGCACCCGCTCCGCACCCACAAAGACCTTGGCGGCGGGCGTCTCGTGCACCTGGACGCCCCCCTCGGCGTCCACTTGGCGGCGCAGGAACCGATCCAAGGCCTGCGCCTCATGGGCCAAGGTCACGGATTGAGCATCCGCGTCGCCCAGGCGTCGTCGTCGCCCGCGCGGCTGAACACCCACCGCTCATGCAGGCGCGAGCGGCGATCGCGCCAGAACTCGATCGCCGAAGGGACAATGCGATAGCCGCGCCAATGGGGTGGACGGGGCACGTCGGCGCCGTCGAATTTGGCGTCGAACTCGGCCACCTTGGCCTCCAGCACCTCTCGCGCCGACAGCGTTGCGGATTGATCCGACGCCCAGGCGCCGACCTGACTGCCGCGGGGGCGCGACGCGAAATAGGCGTCCGACTCCGCCTCGCTCACCGCCTCCACCCGTCCGCGCACCCGCACCTGGCGGCGCAGCGACTTCCAGTGGAACAAGAGCGCCGCCTGGGGCTGGCCGGCCAGTTCGCGGCCCTTGGCGCTATGGCTGTTGGTGTAGAAGACGAAGCCGCGGGCGTCGTGCCCTTTCAGAAGCACCATGCGCACGTCGGGCAGGCCGTCGGCGTCCACCGTGGCGAGCGCCATGGCGTTGGGGTCGTTGGGCTCGCTGGCTTGCGCCTCGGCGAACCATCGGTCGAACAGCTCGAACGGCTCGTCGGCGGTAAAAAGCTGGGCGTCATCCTCGACCAGGGTCATCGTGGGTCCTCATATCGATTTGGGCGGGTCTTTATTATGTCTTTGCTCAGCGGAACCCGTCACCGCCAACGCCGTTTGATCGGCACGTAAAACCAGAACCGTACAGACATCTGTGCGATCTCTTCGGGTTCAAGGGGCTGCTATGATCGGCACGATACTGATCGTTATTCTTATTCTTGCTCTGCTGGGCGCCTTACCCACGTGGGGACACAGTCGGTCTTGGGGCTACTATCCGTCGGGCGGCCTTGGGCTGGTCCTGGTCATCATCATTATCCTGGTCTTGCTCGGCCGGATATAGCCGCCGCGTAATCCGCCGGCGTATTCAGGTTATCGAAAGCGCGCGGATCGGGGAACTCGACCTCGACCGCGCGCAGGTGTTGAAGCACCTGCCGAATCGAGGGGTGGCGCCCCGCCGCCAAGGTCTCTGCAACCAGACAAAGCGCGTCCGGAACCGGCCAGAGCGCGCAAAGCGGCGCCGGGCCTGCCGGCGATACGGCCATCCGGGCGCCGTCGCCCGGCGTCCAGCCCTCAACGAGTCTGGCGATGAGGTCGGCGGGAAGAAACGGCGTATCGCACGGCGCAGTCGCCAAGGCGTCGGCGCCGTGGGCGTGCGCCCAGGCGAGTCCGGCGCGAACGCCCGCGAGCGGACCTTCGGGGTCGGATGGATCGTCGGCGAGCGCGATACAGCCCACACCTTCTGCATAGGCGGCCGCCTGGGTTTCGGGCCTTGAGCTAATCGCAACCGCGACGCAGGCCGGCGTCAGCACGTCCAGCACCCAGGCGATCATCGGCCGTCCCGCCAGCTGCGCCGCCGCCTTCTCCCGGCCAAAGCGGCTGGAGCGGCCGCCCGCCAGCACCAGGCCGCAGATCTTCACAGGCCGAGCCGTTCGGGATGGGTGAAGACCTCGAACCCGTCCGCCCGCGCGATGGCGCAGAGCGTCAGCCCCGCCGCCTCGGCCGTGCGCACCGCCAGGGTCGTGGGCGCCGACACGGCCACCAGAATCGGCGATCCGATCACCGCCGCCTTCTGCACCATCTCGACCGAGACCCGGCTGGTCAGGAGGATGGCGCCGGTCGTGCCCAGCTCGCCGCTGCGAGCCAGGGCGCCGGCCAGCTTGTCGAGTGCATTGTGGCGTCCGACGTCTTCGCGGATGGCGACCAGACCGTCCGCCTTTCGCCAGAAGGCCGCAGCATGGACCCCATGGGTCTCGCGGTTCAGGGCCTGAGCGCGGGCCATCGCCGCCATCGCCGCTAGCAGGTCCTCAGGCGTCATCGTCTGGTCGCCGCCCACGACGGGCGGGGTGCGCACCGCCTCGGCCAGGCTATCGATCCCGCACAGGCCGCAGCCGGTGGGGCCGGCCATGTGGCGGCGCCGCGTCGCCAAGCGCGCGCGTCGTTCGGGCGCCAGCCACATCCTGGCCTCGAACCCAAGCTCGCTCGCCACCACCTCGACCTCGCCCGCCTCGGTCCAGCTTTCGATCACGCCTTCGGTCAGGCTGAAGCCGATGGCGAAATCCTCCAGGTCCAGGGGCGTCGCCATCATCACGGCATAGGTGGAGGCGTCGTAGCCGATCGCGACCGGCGTCTCGGCCGGCGCCGCGCGCTGGGCAAGGGCCACGCCATCGTCGCGCCAGCGCACGCTGCGAAGCGTTTCGGCGCCCGAAGCACACCCCATAGACCCAGCCGACCTAACGGAAACGCGATTGTGAGGCATGGCGACCCTTCAAATTCCGCCTGAGTGCGGTAATTTATTGCCTGGGTTGACATAAAACATCTTTGCTTGGGGCGATTTTCCCCTATGTGTCCCCGTTCTCGTTTTCTCTTTAAGATTTGCGCGGGGCTTTTCCCATGGCTCAGAAGATGGCGGAGTTTGTCACGGTTTCCCACCGCGGTCCGAATAAACGGGCCGTGGAAGAGCGCGCGCACGATTTCAAAGAGATTTACCCGATCTTCCCCGCCCCCCAAGGCGGCAAGCAGGCGTCGCGCTGCTCCCAATGCGGCGTGCCCTTTTGCCAGACCGGCTGCCCGCTGCAGAACAATATCCCAGACTGGCTGCGCCTCGCCTCCGAAGGTCGCATGAAGGAAGCCTGGAGTCTGTCCGAAGCGACCAGCGCGCTCCCCGAAATCTGCGGCCGCATCTGCCCTCAGGACCGTCTGTGCGAAGGCTCCTGCGTGTTGGAGCAGTCGGGCTGGGAGACGGTCACCATTGGCGCGGTGGAGCGCTACATCACCGATACCGCCTGGGCCGAGGGCTGGATCGAACCGATTCGCCCGGCAGCGGAATTGACCCAATCGGTTGGGATCGTCGGCGCGGGTCCAGGCGGCATCGCCGCCGCCGACCGGCTGCGGCGTCTGGGCTACCAGGTGACGATCTATGACCGCTACGACCGGGCCGGCGGGCTTCTCACCTATGGCATCCCCGGCTTCAAGCTGGAGAAGCCGGCGGTGGAGCGGCGCACCCAGCGTCTGGCCGACAGCGGCGTCGAGATGGTGCTGAACTTCGAGGTCGGCCGTGACGCGACACTGGCGCAACTGCGCGAAAAGCACGACGCCATTCTGATCGCCACCGGCGTCTATAAGGCCAAACGGCTGACCGGTCCGGGCGTCGGCTCCGACGCCGTGGTGCGCGCGCTGGATTACCTCACCGCCTCCAACCGGGTCGGCTTCGGCGATGCGGTGGCGGACTACGAGAGCGGCCGGTTGAACGCGGCCGGCAAGAGCGTGGTTGTCGTGGGCGGCGGCGATACGGCGATGGACTGCGTCCGCACCGCAGTTCGCCAGGGCGCCCGCTCTGTCAGCTGCCTCTATCGCCGCGACCGGGAGAACATGCCGGGCTCGCGCCGCGAGGTCGGCCATGCCGAGGAAGAGGGCGTGAAGTTCGAGTGGCTCGCCCTGCCCAAGGCGATCCATGGCGATGCGAGCTCGGTGGATGCGGTCCGTGCGACCCGGATGCGGCTGGGCGCGCCCGACGCGTCGGGCCGCCGCGCGGTCGAGGAGGTTCCGGGCGCCGAGTTCGACCTCTCGGCCGATCTGGTGATCGAGGCGCTCGGCTTCGACGCGGAGGATATCCCGACCCTGTTCGGCGCGCCGGAGCTGAAGCTGACGCGTCATGGTACACTGCATGTGGATCGCGATCAGATGACCAATCTGGACGGCGTGTTCGCGGCCGGCGACATCGTTCGCGGCGCGTCGCTGGTGGTCTGGGCGGTGAAGGATGGCCAGGACGCAGCGCTTGGCATGGATAAGTGGTTGCGGGCCAAGGCGGCGCGCGAAACGGTTTTGGAGACCGCGGCATGAGCGGCGACGTCGAACTTTATCTGCGGGAACGCGAACGCCTGATCGAGGCGGGCGCCTACGATCCAGCGTCCGAGCACGACGCCTGCGGCGTGGGCCTCGTCTGCGCCATCGACGGCAAGCCCAGGCGCGAGGTCGTGGACCTGGCGATCGCGGCCCTAAAGGCGGTCTGGCACCGCGGCGCCGTGGACGCCGACGGGAAGACCGGCGACGGCGCCGGCATCATGGTCAGCGTGCCCCAAGCCTTCTTCGCCGAACAGGTGGCCCAGGTGGGGCACAAGCTGCGGGGCGACACGGTCGCGGTCGGGATGATCTTCCTGCCGCGCACCGACTTCGCCGCCCAGGAGCTGGCCCGCACCATCGTCGAGACCGAGGTGCTACGCTTCGGCTTCTACATCTATGGCTGGCGCCAGGCGCCCATCGACGCCTCGGTGCTGGGCGACAGGGCCGCCGCCGTGCGGCCTGAGATCGAACAGATCATGCTGGCCCCGCCCGCGGGCATGGAGGACGAGGTGCTGGAACGCGCCCTATTCCTGTGCCGCCGTCGGATCGAGAAGAAGGTGCAGCAGGCGATGCTGCCCGGCTTCTACATCTGCTCACTGTCGGCCAAGAGCTTGATCTACAAGGGCATGTTCCGCTGCGGCGACGTCGACGCCTTCTATCCCGATCTGCGCGACCCGCGGTTCGAGGCGGCGGTGGCGATCTTCCACGCCCGCTATTCCACCAACACCTTCCCCGAATGGCGTCTGGCCCAGCCGCTGCGGATGCTCGCCCACAACGGCGAGATCAACACCGTGCGCGGCAACATCAACTGGATGAAGAGCCACGAAATCCGCATGGCCGCCGACGCGTTCGGCGAGCATGGCGATACGGTAAAGCCGGTGGTTCAGGCCGGCGGATCGGATTCCGCGGCGCTGGATAACGTGTTCGAAGTGCTGGTGCGCGCAGGCCGCCCTGCGCCCATGGCCAAGGCGCTCTTGATGCCGGAAGCCTGGACCAAGAACGAAGGCACAATGAGCGAGGCCCACAAAGCGCTCTACGCCTACTGCAACGCCGTGATGGAGCCCTGGGACGGCCCGGCCGCCATCTGCGCCACCGACGGCCGCTGGGTCGTGGCGGGCAAGGATCGCAACGGTCTGCGACCGCTGCGCATCACCCAGACGTCGGACGGCCTGCTGATCGTCGGCTCCGAGGCCGGCATGACCGGGATTTCGGACGATCGGGTGACGCGGCGGATGAATATCTCGCCGGGCCGCATGATCGCCGTCGATCTGAAGGCTGGGCGCCTGTTCGGCGAAACCGAGATCATCGACGAACTGGCCGACGACCATCCCTATACGCAGTGGCTGGAGAACATGGTCGAGCTGGAGCCCCTGGTCGGCCCCGGCCCTGAGCCCCGGCGTCTGCACGGCGACATGCTGGCGAGGCGCCAGGCGGCCGCCGGCTTCACCCTGGAACAGCTGGAGATGATCCTCGATCCCATGGCGCTGGACGGCAAGGAAGCCGTGGGCTCCATGGGCGACGACAGCCCGCTGGCCGTGCTGTCGGACCGTCCGCGCCCGTTGAGCGACTACTTCCGCCAGAACTTCGCCCAGGTCACCAACCCGCCGATCGATCCCTTGCGCGAAGGCGCGGTGATGAGCCTGGCGACGCGGTTCAAGAACCTCGGCAACATCTTGGCCCAGGACGAGGCCCAGACCGACGTCTTCGTGCTGGATAGCCCGATCCTGACCACGGGCATGTATGAGCGGATGCTGGCCCTGTTCGGGGCGGAGCGGGTGGCGATCATCGATTGCACCATGCCGGAGCCGGCGTCTGAGGCCCGTCCCGGCGACGCCCTTCGCGCCGCCTTGGACCGGGTGCGCAACGAGGCCGTTCACGCCATCCACCAAGGCGCCAGCCAGATCGTGCTGACCGACGAAAAGGCCAGCTATGAGCGCACGCCCCTGCCGATGATCCTGGCCACCGGCGGGGTTCACGCCCGGCTGGTGGACGAGGGCCTGCGCGCCTACGTCTCGATCCTGGTGCGTTCGGCGTCCTGCGTCGATTCCCACCAGCACGCGGTGCTGATCGGCGTGGGCGCGACGGCGGTCAACGCCTACCTGGCTCAGGAGACCTTGCAAGACCGGCTGGACCGCGGGTTCTATCGCGGCATGTCCTTGCGCGACGTGATCTTGAACTATCGCGCAGCGCTTGAGGCGGGCCTGCTCAAGATCTTGGCCAAGAAGGGGATTTCGGTCATCTCCTCCTACCGCGGCGCCTATGAGTTCGAGGCCGTGGGCCTGTCGCGGGCGCTCGTCGCCGAATACTTCCCCGGCATGACGTCGCGCATCTCAGGCTTAGGGTTGGCCGGCATCGAGGCCAAGATGCTGGAGGAGCGGGCCATCGCCTGGTCGGCGGCGTCGGCTGTGCTGCCGGTTGGCGGCTTCTACAAGGTGCGCGCATCGGGCGAGCATCACGCCTATGAGGCGGCCCTGATCCACCGGTTGCAGCTCGCCTGCAACACCGGCGATTACAAGGCCTTCAAAGCCTATTCCAAGATGACCCGCGAGCTCGGGCCAATCTCGCTACGCGACCTCTTGGAGACCCGGTCCGACCTGGAGCCGCAGCCCCTGGAGGCGGTGGAGAGCGTCAACGCGATCCGCAAGCGGTTCGTCACGCCGGGCATGTCGCTGGGCGCGCTGTCGCCGGAGGCGCATGAGACGCTGAATATCGCCATGAACCGGATCGGCGCCCGCTCCGTCTCCGGCGAGGGCGGCGAGGACCCCGAGCGCTATGCGCCCCGGCCCAACGGCGACAACGCCAACTCGGCGGTGAAGCAGATCGCGTCGGGGCGCTTTGGCGTCACTGCGGAATATCTGAACCAGTGCCGCGAGATCGAGATCAAGATCGCCCAGGGCGCCAAGCCCGGCGAGGGCGGCCAATTGCCGGCCTTCAAGGTGACCGAGTTCATCGCCCGGATGCGCCACTCCACGCCCGGCGTCAGCCTGATCTCGCCGCCGCCGCACCACGACATCTATTCGATCGAGGACCTGTCTCAGCTCATCTACGATCTGAAGCAGATCAATCCCGACGCCAAGGTTTGTGTGAAGCTGGTGTCCATGTCGGGCATCGGCGCGGTGGCCGCGGGCGTCGCCAAGGCCAAGGCCGATGTGATCCTGGTCGCCGGAAACGTCGGCGGTACGGGCGCCTCGCCCCAGACCTCTGTGAAACAGGCCGGCTCGCCGTTCGAGATCGGCCTGGCGGAGGCGCATCAGGTGCTGACTCTGAACGGTCTGCGCCATCGGGTACGCCTGCGCACCGACGGCCTGATCCGCACCGGACGCGATGTGGTGATCGCCGCCATGCTCGGGGCCGAAGAGTTCGGCATCGGCACGGCGTCCCTGATCGCCATGGGCTGTTTGATGGTGCGCCAGTGCCATTCCAACACCTGTCCTGTCGGCGTGTGCAGCCAGGACGAGCGGTTGCGCGCCAAGTTCACCGGCACGCCGGAAAAGGTGATCAACCTTTTCACCCACATCGCAGAAGAGGTGCGCGAAATCCTGGCCTCGCTGGGCTTTACGACGCTGGATCAGGTCGTCGGCCGCACAGACCTTCTGATGCAGTTCAGCCGGGGCGGCAGTCACCTGGACGACCTCGACCTCAACCCGCTTCTGGTGCGGGTCGAGTCCGCGAGCGCGCGCGAGCCCTATACGGTGGACGTGCGCCAGACCTCGACAGAGGTCACGCTCGATCACCAGATCCTGGCCGACGCCGCGCCCCTGATCGAGCGCGGCGAGAAGATGCAGCTGAGCTACACGGTCACCAATGTGATGCGCACGATCGGTACGCGCACCTCCTCGGCGATTGTGCGCCGCTACGGCTCAAGCCTCTTGCCGGAACATCTGAAGCTCGAGCTGCGCGGGTCGGCGGGCCAGAGCTTAGGCGCTTTCGCCGTCCAGGGGCTGTGCATCGAACTGACCGGCGAGGCCAACGACTATGTCGCCAAGGGGCTTTCGGGCGCCACGGTGATCGTGCGTCCGCCCCGCTTCAGTGCGGAGTCTGAGAACGACGTGCTGGTCGGCAACACCACCCTCTATGGCGCCACGTCCGGTAAGCTGTTCGTGGCGGGGCGAGCGGGCGAGCGGTTCGCCGTGCGCAACTCCGGCGCTCATGCCGTGGTCGAGGGCTGCGGCGCTCACGGCTGCGAATACATGACCGGCGGCGTGGCGGTGATCCTGGGCGAGGTCGGCGCGAACTTCGCGGCCGGCATGACCGGCGGCCAAGCCTTCGTCTACGACGCCTCGGGCGCGTTCGCGACCCGGCTCAACCCGGACAACGTGGTCATCGAACAGATGGGACCCCACGAGGACATGGTGCTGAAGGCGCTGCTGCACGCCCATCTGGACGCAACCGGCTCGCCCAAAGCGAAAGCCGTGCTGGAAAGCTGGGCGACGTCCAGGGACCTGTTCCGGGTGATCACACCTAAGGATCTTCTGGTGCGTCGCCAAACCAGTTTGAAGATGGGGGCTTGAAACGCGCGCCCGCTGTGAAGCGGGGTGTTTTGGGCCGTCGTTTCGGCTTCCGTCGGTCTGAGTCTCGCGTTAGCCTCGTGTCATGGATGTATCGCGGCCAATGATTCCTGCGCCTGTGATCCCCCGAGCGGCGACGCCGGTCGTGGCGGTAGCGCTATTGATCGTCGCGGGGCTGGGCGGTTACCTCGGCTACAGCCACGCGACGCCGCTACCCGGCGGCGGCGATTCGGCGACGACGGTCGCCCCCGCCGCTATCGCCGCCAAGGCCGCAACGCCCATTCCTGACTCCGGCCCGGCCCCCTTGCCGGACGAGGCCTATATCCGCAGGATCGCCCGCGAAGAAGCCGAGGCCGCGCTGCATCCCAAGCACGCGGCGACGGCGCCTGACGCAAACGACGACGATGACGCGCCGGACGCGTCGTACCAGCCCGCGCCCGCGGCGACCCGGCCATCGGCCACGTCGCCGGCGACCTCGACGCCGTCGTATGCGCCACAGAATGCAACGCAGCCGCCGGCGGGATAGTTACGCGCTTAACGAGGTTTCCCATGCAGATGCGCCAGCTCGGCCGGTCGTCGTTGCAGATCGCGTCCCTGATGTAGCGGAGGCGTGAAAAGTGTTGTTCCGATTTCTTTCCGCGGCTCTGGCGGCGACCAGCGCGACGTTTCCTCTAACTCCGCTCACACCATCCATCGTGCAGACCGAAATCCGGGATCGTGGGGCTAAGCCGGTCGTCGATCAGCTATTTCAGACAGAAGCCTGGTGGCAGGTGACGCGCAATATCGGCGCCGGTAAGATCGACTGGATCGCCCTAGCGCCAGACTTGGCGGAAGGAACAGATGCAGCCACCTCAGAGACCCTCGGTATCAGCCTTGCTGAGGCTCTGCCAAAGTCCCCGAACGCTGTGTTGGCCGTACTTGATCTTGTGAGCGCCGCCTCTCCGCTCGGCGTCGGCAATGTTTGCAGTGGTCCGTTTCTAGACGATACGGCTCGCCACCAGAAGCTTTACAAGGCCGCAGCTCTGCACGCGCTTTCGGCCGTCGCCGACCCCCAGCTTTCGACTGTGAAAGCCGCGTGCCTCAATGAACTTGCCAAGGTGCGCTGAAGCCCCGGCGCTTTCATCTCCCCCATCTTCGATGGGGGAGTACGCCCGAATGGGCGGGAGGGGGCCGTAAAGCGTCAGCTTTGCGGAATGCCGACGGCGTCCCTGCAGTTTCCGCGCTCCCGCGCGGCCCCTCCGTCGGCTTCGCCGACACCTCCCCATCCTCTAGGATAGGGAGGAAGTTTAGCTTCACCGTCGTCCACTTGCACCCGGCGCAAACGCGCCGCCGCCGGTCTGGCCGCGGTGGCGCATGAAGGCGTCGGCTAGGACGCAGGCCATCATCGCTTCGGCCACAGGCGCGGCGCGCAGGCCCACGCAAGGGTCGTGGCGACCGGTGGTGCGCACCTCCACCGGCTCGCCCCCCTCGTTGAGCGACATCTGCGGCGTCAGGATCGACGAGGTCGGCTTGAGCGCGATTCGCGCCACCACCGGCTGGCCGGTGCTGATCCCGCCCGCGACCCCGCCGGCGTGATTTGAGGCGAAGCGCACGGCGCCGTCCTCAAGTGTCATTCCATCTGCGTTGTCCTCGCCGCTGAAAGCGGCTGACGCGAAGCCGGCGCCGATCTCCACACCCTTGACGGCGTTGATCGACATCAGGGCGCCCGCCAGCTCGCTATCCAGCTTGCCATAGATGGGCGCGCCCCAGCCCGGGGGGACGCCTTGCGCCGTCACCTCGACAATGGCGCCCGTGGAAGAGCCAGCCTTGCGCACTCGGTCCAGAAACTGTTCCCAAACCGGGACGGTCTCGGCGTCGGGGCACCAGAACGGGTTCTGCTCGGTCTGGCCCCAATCCCAGCGCCCGCGATCGATGGCGTGGGGACCGACCTGGATCAAGGCGGCGCGAATCGTCACCCCCTGCCCCAAGACCGCCCGCGCCACCGCGCCCGCGGCCACCCGCGCGGCCGTCTCCCGCGCCGAAGCCCGGCCGCCGCCACGATAGTCGCGCACGCCGTACTTGGCGAAATAGGTGTAGTCGGCATGGCCCGGCCGGAACTGGGTGGAAATGGCGGAATAGTCCTTGGAGCGCTGATCGGTGTTTTCGATCAAAAGCGAGATCGGCGCGCCGGTGGTGACGGGACCGCCCGTGCGGGCGTCCTCGAATACGCCGGACAAGATCTTGACCTCATCGGCCTCGCGCCTCTGGGTCACGAACCGATTGCCGCCGGGCTTGCGGCGGTCGAGCCAGTGCTGGATATCCGCAGCCGTCAGCGCCAAGCCCGGCGGGCAGCCGTCGACCACGCAGCCGAGCGCCGGCCCGTGGCTTTCGCCCCAGGTGGTGACACGGAAGAGATGGCCGAAGCTGTTGTGCGACATGGGCAGGCGTCATAGCCGAGGTCGGGGGCCGCGACAAATTTGCGATCCGACGCAAGGCCGCCGTGTCAGGCAGCTTCCGACTGCGTCGCCAAACCCTGCATGATGGCGCGGTTAACCTCAATGAGGGTTTCGAAGGAGGCTTCCCCCCGTGCAACCAGCGTGCTTTGGCGCACGACGAACAGGCTCAAAGAGATGATTTGCGCCCGAACGTGGTCAGGCAGACGATTCTCGGGCTGGCCGCAATCGGCCGCAAGGGTGGTCCAAAGGCGACGGTTCCAGTCCAACGCCTCCACACGTTTGACGATCTCGCGCCGATCGCTCTGCGCCGCATCCATCAGGGAGCGGGTGACAAGACCGAACAAGCGATACTCCATCTGACGCGGCGACTCGTTAAGCTGCGCTGCTTGCTGATACGCCTGTAACGACATTGCCCAGCCTCTCATCTTCGTATTCGATTAATTTTCTACACAACATCAAGGCCTTATAGTAATCCTTGCTCATGACGCATCTAGAAATATTCAAGCAATCGGCAAGAATTTTCGGGTTGCGGATAACGCTCATAAATTCGTTCAGCCGCGCGGTGAACTCCGGAAAAACTTGCGGCGCCTCGGACTCATTCAAGTACATCATCATGACGGGGAAATAGACTCGGCGCGCAGGCGTATTGGCTTGCTCCGCCTGCATAATATCTTTTTCCCGTAAAACCGACGCCTTGTTCTGCAGCATCAGCACACCGCGCCGGTCGCCATTTTGGACCACGGCGCCATTCAGGACGAACTTTTCGCCGGGCTTTAGCGATAGTTTCAGCGGCATGACCGATCGGCTCCCAACATTAGCGGATCGTCGATCGGCGGTAGAACCCCCACGGTTCCGACTTTTGGTCGACAATGTTGAAGGCAGGCTAAAGAGTCATGGTTAACGTCCTGTTGCAGACTTAGACGCCAAGTTGCCTCGGGGAGCGCCGGGCGAGGCGCCGCTTGCGATGCGGCCGCCCGATACGACCTCAGGAGACAATCGCCGATGTCGGCACAGCCTCGCCATCCTGACGCCCCGCCGATCGCCCCGATAGTGGGTCAGGACGTGGCGGGCGGCGACCTGGCGCCGTCCGATGGTCTAGGCCAACTCGAGCGCGCCTTGGCCGAACTCAAACATCGCGCGACGGCGCCTCTGCTCCAGGCGGCGATGGCGCGTTTGAAAGACTTTCAAACTCAGGAAGGGACGGAGCTGGCGCTCCAGGCTTTACGTATCGATGACCGCTGCGCCCGCGGGTGGCAGGTCTTGGCGATCGCCCGCGAACAGAGCGGCGATCTGACCGGCGCGCTGCAATGCCTGGACGCCGCCCTGAAACTCGAGCCGGACAACGACGATCTGGCCTACACCATCGGCCATGTGGCCTATCGGCTCGGCAAGCCGGACATCGGCGAGAAGCTCTTTCGGTATTACGTGGCTCGCCGGCCGGACTCCGCCGATGGGGCCAATAACCTGGCGTGCGCGCTCCGCAGTCAGATGCGCTTCGCAGACGCGATCGAGGTGATCCGAACGGCGATCGAGCGGGCGCCCCATCTGGCCATGCTCTGGAATACCTTAGGGAGCATCGTCACCGAACAGGGGGATATGCAGACGGCGCTGATCTTCTACGACGAAGCGGTGCGCCTGGACCCCACCTTCGCCCGCGCGCTTTACAATCGCTCGACCGCACGGCGCGACCTGGGCGACACTCGGGGCGCCCTAGCCGACTGCGACGCCGCCATCGCCCACGCCACCGTGCCTTATGAGATCGCCGTCATGCGCTTCGCCCAGGCGCTGTTGCAGCTTTCGGTGGGCGATCTGGCGCGCGGGTGGACCACTTACGAAGTCCGCTTCGACCCGCTCCATCCCAAGGTGATTTTCTTCGCCACACGCCGCCCGCTCTGGACGGTGGGGACCAACGTCGCCGGAAAGCGTCTGCTGGTGTTCGGTGAGCAGGGCCTGGGCGATGAGATCGCCTTCGCCAACATCGTCCCCGATTTGATATCGGCGATTGGCCCGAACGGCCGGCTTATCCTGGCGATCGAACCCCGACTCGTCAGCCTGTTCCAGCGCAGCTTCCCAACCGCCCTGGTAGGACCTCACGAAACGGGCCGGGCGGACCATTACGACGTGCGGCGCGCCACCTTCATCGACGAGGAGACAGACGTCGATATGTGGGCGCCCCTGGGATCGCTGCTGCGCCAATACCGCGGCGAGGTGGCGGCCTTCCCCAATCGTGGCGGCTATCTAAAGGCGGACCCAGCGCGGGTGGCGCACTGGCGCTCAGAGCTGGCGCACCTGCCCGGCCGCAAGATCGGGCTCCTCTGGAAAAGCTTGCTGAACGACGCGGATCGCCAGCGGTTCTACTCGCCCTTCGACTTGTGGGCCGAGACCTTGGCGACGCCCGGCGTCACCTTCGTCAATATGCAGTACGGCGATTGCACGGCCGAACTGCAAGCCGCCCGCGAGCGATGCGGCGTCGAAATCTGGAACCCGCCGTTCGATCTGAAGATGGACCTGGACGAGGCGGCGGCCCTGGCCTGCGCGCTCGATCTCAGCATCGGCCCGTCCAACGCCACGACCAATATCGTCGGCGCCTGCGGCGCGCCGCTGTGGCTGGTCATACCGCCCGGCGCTTGGCCGCGACTGGGGACCGACGCCTATCCGTGGTATCCGCACGCGCGGGTCTTCACGCCGCCCACCATGACACAATGGGGCGAGGCGATGGCGCAGGTGGCCGCGGCGTTGCGGAGCCGTTTCGCGCCGGCAACTTAAACACCCAACCGTCGGATCGCCGGGAACGTCGTCGGCCGCGCAGCTTGACCCTGGCGGATCGAGTGGGCTTAAGTCCGGCCAAATCGATGGGTCAGGAGACTTCCCGGATGAGACGACTAGGTTTGGCGATCGTCGCCGTCGCCGCGCTAGCCTTGGGCGCAGCGCCCATGATCGCCCAGGCCGCACCCGCCCCGACCGCGGCCGCGCCTAAGACGTACACGAAGGAGCAGCACGACCAGGGGATGAAAGAGGCGCCCGCCGCCCTGGAGGCCGCCCACATTCCTTGCACCCTGACCGACGCGGCCCTCGTCGGTAAGTCCGGCAAGTCCAGCGTCTATGAAGTGGCCTGTAAGAATAGCATGGGCTACATGGTCATCGGCGCCGCAGACGCCGCGTCGCCGGCCAAAGCCTATGACTGCCTGACCACTCTGGGCAACGCCTCGCTCACCTGCCGGCTGCCGGGCAACGCCGACCCGAAACAGGGGCTGGCGCCCCTCGTCGCCGAGGCTGGGGTGACCTGCCCGTTGAAGGACGCGCGCGCGATCGGCTCGACCAGTTCTGGCGAGGCCTATTACGAAATCGCTTGCCAACAGGGGCCGGGCTTCATCCTGACCAAGGCGGCCCCGGGCGTGACGCCGCCCGTCTCGGCCATCCCCTGCGTCGAAGCGATGGGCGGCGCGAACGTCACCTGCAAGCTGACGACAAAGGCCGAAATCGTCGCCTCCATCCCCAAGATCGCCGCTCAATCCGGCAAGCCTTGCGAGGTATCCGACGCACGCTTTGTGGGGTCGTCCAGCACGACCGGAGAAACCTTCTATGAAGTCGCCTGCGGAAGCGCGGCGGGCTTCATGGTCCAGACGAACAAGGCCGGGGCCTATCAGGCCGCTATCGACTGCGCCAACGCCGGAGGGATCGCTGGCGGCTGTAAGATGACGGACACGACCAAGGCCGAGACCGAAGAAGCCAAGACCTATACAGCTCTCGCGAAATCGGGCGGCTTCAACTGCGACGTCTCCAAATATCGCTTCATCGGTATGAGCCCCAATCCCAAGGCCGAAGTGGTGGAGCTGGCCTGCACCAACCGACCCGATGGCGCAGTCGCCCTTTTCCCGGCCGACAGCAAGATCAAGGCGACCTTCACCGACTGCGTGCGCTCGGCCAAGTATGGCGACTCGGCGACGTGCCAGCTCAGCTCGCCGACGCCGGTCTACGCGAAGTTCACCGCCGGTCTGGCGGCCCATGGACGAACGAGCTGCAAGGTCTCCGGCGCGCGCTATATCGGCTCCGCAGGAGGCGAAGACTTCATCGAGACGGCGTGCGCCGATGGCGGTCCAGGCTGGGTTATCGAGTTCACGCCAACCGACCAAGTGAAGACGCTGCTGAGCTGCGGCCAAGCCAAGGCTCAAGGCCTGACCTGCACCTTGCCGACCAACGTGGGCAAGTAGGGCTCGGACGCGCCACCACTGACGCTGGCTCTCCTCCCCTGCGGCGCGAGCCGCGGGGGAGGTAGCGCGCCGCAAAGCGGCGTGACGGAGGGGGCGAGCGTAGAGTCAAACTTCACGGCGCGAGGCCTGACGATCCAGAGGTTGCGTCCCTTCCACCACGCTAAGCGTGGTTCCCCTCCCCGCGCTTCGCGCAGGGGCGGATGAGAGATGTGATGCATCGACCCGTTATGCGGGCCGGTTCAGCTATCGTCGGCGACGTCGCTCGCCGGTTTACCGGCCGTTCGTCGCCGCGCCTTGGCCATCGGTGCGTCCGCCGGCTGAGGCTCAGGTTTGGGCTCGAGATCTGACTGGATCGGGGCCGGCTTCGGCTTGGCCCGGCTCTTGCGCAGCGTCTTTGGCGAGGCCGGAAACAGAAAGCTCGGCTCGGGCGAGGTCCGATCTGCGGCAGGGCCGTCCGGCGCAACGATCGCCGGCGGGACTTCGGGTAACCCCGCTGGCGTGAACAAGGACTCGGTATCTTGAAGCAGGGAGCGAGCGGCCTTGACCACCCAGGGCGCCGGCAAGTCGAACATATGGCACACCGCCTGGTTCAGCTGCGGATCGACTCTCTTGAAGGTCTCGAAATCGCGAGGCCCCCGCAACGCGCGCGCATGGTCTCCCCACGGCGCATACAGCCGATCGTCCGAGGGACCGAACAGGCCAAGCGTCGGGGCGCCGGCGGCGGCGGCCAGATGCATTAGGCCGGAATCGTTGCCAATAAACAGCCGCACGCGCTTGAGGCAGGCGTAGGCGGTCAAAAGATCGACGCGGCCGACCGTATCGATCAAACGCGCCCGGGCGATGCCACGGCGCACAGCCTCGCCCGTCGCCCGATCGCCGGCCGCGCCCAGCATCAACAAGCGGCCGTTGGGCAGAGGACCGTCGGGCGCCAGCAGCTGGCCCGCGACGACCGCAAACCGCTCCGCCGGCCAAGCCTTGCCCGCCCAGTTGGCGGCCGGCGCCATCGCCAGGACCGGGCCGCTGGCGATCTTGGGGTCGTTGAGGCCTAAAATCTCGTCGGCTGCGGCTTGAGTCTCAGGACTGACGAACAGTCCAGGCGGAGGGGGCTCGTCCTCCAGCTGCAACACCCGCGCCGCCTCGATCACCTTGTGCACCGGATCCAGGCCCGGCGGCGGCGCGCGGCGCACGGCCCGGCGGCGGGCGCGCAGAAAGGTGGCGAGGCCTGAGCCGCGCATATCCACCACCACGCCCCAGCGGCGGCCCTGCACCTGTTTCCAAAGATCGAACCAGTGAAGCGCGAGCGGCTTCTTCTCCAGCACGATCAGGCGAGCCAAATCGGGCGTATCGCGAAACAAGGGCGCGGTGAGCTCCGACGCTACAATGGTGAAACGGGCGTTGGGCACTTCGTGGGCCAGCCGCTGCAATAGGCCCGAAGACAGCACGGCGTCGCCGATGCGGCTGGAGGTGATGAACAGAATTGGAAAACGGTTTGTCGTCATCACGTGGACCTATTACGGATTAAAACCTATAGGGTCAAAATTAGCGCGCGATAGTGCGGCTCTTGTCGCGGTGGCGCAGCATCGCGTGGCGCGATTGGACGGCGACACCCACATGGAGCCAATGAGCAAGCTCGCCCTCCTGGCCGACCGCCGGCTGATCCAAATTACCGGTCCGGATTGGCGCAGTTTCCTGCAAGGCCTGATCACCCAGAACGTCGAGACGCTGGACGAGGGCGCGGTAGCCTATGGCGCGCTTCTGACCCCTCAGGGCCGGCTGTTGTTCGACATGTTCATCTGGGCCGAGACGGACGGCGCTGTGCTGGATGTCGCGGCCGAGGAACGCGAGGCGCTGATCGCCCGGCTGTCGATGTATCGTTTGCGCTCCAAGGTCGCGATCTCGGCCAAAGAGGGCGGCGTCTTCGCCCTCTTTCCAAGCGACGCCGCCCCGCGCGGGGAAGGCTGGCGGGCCGATCCGCGCCTGGCGGCGCTCGGCTGGCGCGCGATCGGCGACGCGTCGCCCGACGCCGACGCCGAGCCGGCGGACCTTGACGCCTATCACGCCCATCGCATTGGGCTCGGCGTCCCCGACCTCGTGCGCGACGGCCTGTCGGATAAGGCCTACGCCGTGGAGGCCGATATGGACCTTCTGAACGGCGTAGACTTCTCAAAAGGCTGCTTCGTCGGCCAGGAGACCACCTCGCGCATGAAGCGCCGCGGCCAGATCAAAACCCGGCTCTGTACGCTCAGGTTCGACGGGGCCGCCCCGCCGCCTGGCGCCGAAGTGCTGTGCGCAGACGGGCCCGACGCCGCCGTTTTGCGGGCCGGCGAGGTGTTGTCAGGCTGCGACGGCCACGCCCTGGCGTTGATGCGACTGGACCGGGCGCATCGGCGCAATTTGAGCATCGACGGGCGTCCCGCCCAATTGGCTCCGGCGGACTGGCTCCTGCCAGCGTTGACCGCGGCCCCGTCCGAGGCCATCTAAAGAGGGCTGGTTAGGTTTTGGAGATCGAGATGCCAAGGTCAAAGCTCCATTCGATGACGCGCTACATCTTCACCGGCGCAGCGCTCAGCCTGATGGTGGGCGGCGCCAGTCTGGCGCAAACCCCGCCCGCTCCCACGCCCGAAGTGACGGTTCATATCGGGCCGGCCCTTGCGGCCAAGGCGAACAAGCTCGGCGAAACCGACGTAAACGAGATGGCCAAGGACCTGGCGGACACCGTCCGCGGCGCGCTGAAAGGCGATCGTCAGGCGAATGCGCCTGTACGCGCCGATCTGGTTCTGGAAGACGCCACCCCCAACCGGCCGACGATCCAGCAGCTGAGCGACCATCCCGGGCTGTCGATGCAGAGCATAGCGCTGGGCGGGGCGGCGATCAGCGGCGTGGTGACCTTCGCCGACGGCCACACCCAGCCGCTCAGCTATAGCTTTCGCCAGGTCTCACTTCGAGACGATATTGGGGTCGGCCAGTGGACCGATGCGGAACGGACCTTCGAATTTCTGGGAGACGATCTGGCGCACGGGCATATCCCCCATGAGCACCTCGATATTCGCGTCGCCGACAGCGGCTTCGATCAGTGGCGCCCCTAACAGGGTCGATCGAGACGGCGGAGCTGACGCGGTGCGCCTGGCCGGGCGCCGATCCGCTCTACTGCGCCTATCATGACCAGGAGTGGGGAACGCCGGAGCGCGACGCTCGCGCGCTATGGGAAAAGCTGGTGCTGGACGGGTTCCAGGCTGGCCTGTCGTGGATCACCATCCTGAGGAAGCGCGAGGCGTTCCGCGAGGCCTTTCGCCAATTCGATCCAGACGTCGTCGCGCGGTTCGACGCCGACGATACCGCGCGACTGATGGCCAATCCTGGCATCGTCCGCGCTCGCGCCAAGATCGCGGGCGCGATTGGCTCGGCGCGAGCCTATCTGGCGATGCGCGAGCGTGGCGAGGATTTCGCAGACTTCATCTGGAGCTTCGTCGATGGAGCGCCGATCCAGAACGCCTGGACGACGCGCGATCTGGTTCCGGCCCAGACACCCCTCTCGGTCGAGGTCTCGCAGGCCCTGAAAGCGCGGGGTTTCAGCTTCTGCGGCCCGGTGATCGTCTACGCCTTCCTGCAGGCCACCGGCGTGGTCAACGACCACCTAGAGGGGTGCTTTCGGCATGAGGCGTGTCGGCGATTAGGTGGGGTTTAGCCCGGCCTTTCATAAAGCCCCTGGCCAGCGTATGGGCGAAGGGTGAACCGCCGAGTCGTCCCTCTCATCCAGAAGCCCGCCCAGACGTCGCCGACAGGTCCGACGCTGACGCTGGAAGCCTTGCACCCCGCGCCGGTCTGCGGCGTCGATGAGGCTGGGCGGGGGCCTTGGGCAGGACCGGTGTGCGCCGCAGCTGTGATCTTGGATATCGGCGCGATCCCCGCCGGCATCGACGACTCCAAAAAACTTAACGCCAAGGCTCGCTATAGGCTGGAGGCGGAGATCAAGGCGTCCGCCGTGGCCTGGGCCGTGGCCTTCGCCTCGGTGGACGAGATCGAGGCGCTGAACATCCTTCACGCCACGGGCTTGGCCATGCGCCGGGCGGTTGAGGGCTTGAGCCTGCGACCGGCCCACGCGCTTGTAGACGGGAACTACGCCTTTCGCCTGCCCTGCTCTGTTCGCACCGTCGTGAAGGGAGACGCGCTTTCCCTATCGATCGCCGCCGCCTCGATCCTGGCGAAGACGGCGCGAGATCGGCTGATGGCCGAGATGGACGCGATTTACCCCGGCTATGGCTTTGCGAAGCATAAGGGCTATGGCGCGGCCGCCCATATGGCGGCGCTGCAAGCGCTGGGACCGTCGCCGATCCACCGCCCCTCCTGGGCGCCGATCCGACTGCTGAACTCGGCACGGGCGCATCCGCCGATCGACGGCGACCGATAGGCGCCCATGAGCGTGACCGGCGACCGCCTCAAGCTCGAACCCGCAACGAAGGGCGCGCCTATTCGCACGCCCTTGCCGGCTCAGGCGCGAGGGCTGTTCGCACAGGTCCGCACCCTGATCCGCTCCAGCGAAGTCCTGCTGGTGCTCATTGCGATGCTCGTGGGCGGCGGCGCGGGCGTCCTGGTGGCGCTGATGAGCGCAGCCAGCCAGTTCGCCCACATACTGCTCTATCGCATTCCCCTGGATGAGCATCTGAGCGGCGTGGAGCGGGTGCAACTGCCGATCGCCCTGATCGCGCCGGCAGGCGGTGGGCTGGTGCTCGGCCTCTCCGAACTCTGGCGGCGCTGGGGCAAATGGCGCACGCCGGTCGACCCCGTAGAGGCCAATGCGCTGCGGGGCGGGCGGATGTCGTTTCGCGATAGCCTGTTCGTCAGCGCTCAGACCCTGATCTCCAACGGCTGCGGCGCGTCGGTCGGCCTTGAGGCCGGCTATACCCAGATCGGCGCCGGGCTGGCCTCGCGGCTCGGCATCCTCCTGAACCTGCGACGCAGCGACCTTCGCATCATGGTGGGCTGCGGCGCTGCGGGGGCCATCGCCGCCGCGTTTGGCGCGCCGCTGACGGGCGCGTTTTACGCGTTTGAGCTGATCGTGGGCGTCTATTCCATCTCCAATGTCGCCTCGATCATGGCGGCGTCCTTGAGCGCCTATCTCACCAGCCAGGCGCTGTCCGGCTCGCCCTACGCTCTGCACGCCGCGGCCGTCGCGCCGCTCCACCCCAGCCATTATCTGGCCATTCTTCTCCTCGGCCTGATCGCCAGCGGCCTTGGGATCGGGGTCATGCGGATGACGGCGGTGTTCGAGGATGGCTTCAGCGCTCTGCGTATCCCGCCGTGGCTCCGGCCTGCGATCGGCGGCGTTACGATCGGCGGCCTGGCGTTGATCACACCCCAGGTGCTGGCGGCGGGACATGGCGCCATGCGGCTGGACTGGTCGCTCGACCTGCCGATGAAGACACTTCTGGCGCTTTTGGCGATCAAGCTCTTGGCGTCGATGATCTCGCTGGGGGCGGGGTTTCGCGGCGGCCTATTCTTCTGCTCGCTGTTCGTCGGCTCGCTGCTCGGCCGGCTGTATGGCGACGGCGTGATGATGCTGTTCCCCGACTTTGGGCTCGATCCCACCGCCTGCATGTTGGCGGGCATGGGGGTGACGGCGGTGGCCATTGTCGGCGGCCCGCTGACCATGAGCTTTCTGGTGCTGGAGACGACGGGCGATTTCAGCGTCACCGGCGCGGTGCTGGCGGCCTGCGTCGCCACCAGCCTGACCGTGCGCGAGACCTTCGGCTATTCGTTTTCAACCTGGCGGCTGCATCTGCGCGGCGAAACCATCCGCAGCGCCGCCGATGTCGGTTGGATCCGCAGCCTGACCGTCGACCGGCTGATGCGCAAGGACGTCGCGACCCTGCCGGGCGCCGCCACCATTGCGGAGTTTCGCCGCCGCTATCCGCTCGGTTCGCGCAACATGGTGGTGCTTCTGGACAACGACGGGCGCTACATGGGCCTCGTGCCCACGGCAGAGGTGTTCGCCGCCGAACATGACGACGGATGCGAGACCGAGGCGGTCTCGACCCTGGCCCACCTGCATAGCGCCGCGCTGTTGCCCGAAATGAACGTTAAAGAGGCCATGGACCTGTTCGGCCGGGCAGAAGCTGAAACGCTCGCGGTCGTCAACTCGCCCGAAG
>Ga0116231_10004819_pt1 | contig 27051 bp, 18 predicted proteins | sample S1TSphgellanicum_2_FD_89695 | JGI IMG/M metagenome (GOLD analysis project Ga0116231, IMG submission 89695) | Host-associated microbial communities from peat moss isolated from Minnesota, USA - S1T2_Fd - Sphagnum magellanicum MG | ecosystem: Host-associated > Plants > Peat moss > Unclassified... | reverse complement strand
TGCCTCCCTTCGCCACCACCGCTCTTGCCAAATATATTAGATTTATTTGGTAAGATTTGGATTCAGAAACGTGGGAGATATTGATTTTTAAAGTGATTTTTGGCGCTGAAAATTCCAAATAAATTCCAAAAAATGAGGTTTTGGAAGGAAAAATCAGTTCAGGACACAGTAACACTCGGTCCAACGGCACGGGCCACACTAGTATATATATATATATATATATATATATATATATGCAAAGTAAATATATCAAAAGGATAGAAAAATGCACATCCAACTGATAAGATTTGTAGCCATTTTATATGATCCACTCCTTATTCACTTGGATAAGCAAATCTATCAATACATATGTATCCTTTGGACTCAAATTCACCATCACCAGTAATCCTTATAGCCTATAAAGGATATACAAGAATATATGGAGTAAATCCATGAAGACATGGGCAACAAGATATGCCTTTTCTGAAAAAGGAGAAAGAAAAAATATATTTTGTTTCTGTGACTTGAACTACACCAGAATCAAAAACAATTTATATAGTTAGATCGGATTTTGCTTCCCTCAATGACCTAGAGAGGCACATGAAGACCCTTCATATGCCACTCTAGAAACCCACTTGCGTTCATGGTGAAAGCAAGGCAGGCCTACCATACTTGTGACCTATGTTCGGTAAATAATTCTAAAGTGGGCAGGTAGAGAAGAAACAGAAAATTGTCACTGCAAAAATTGTCACTGCATAAATAACACCAAGGGTGTATTTTGCCAATTTTAATTAGAGCCTCATTCTGGTGCTGAATATGCACACAACCCCTTGCAGAATCGACAAGGTGGGCAGATTCTGCAAAGGAATCTGCCCACTGGTGCTCAGGTTTCACTAGGCATTGCCTGCCTGCCCAAGGGTTGCCATACATAATCTGACAGGGGCAGCCCGTTCTGTAGTACCGTAATATGACAAGTTCATAATAATGATGACTTGTAAGAGATTTTTGCCGTGGTGTCATATCTCGATAAAACCACGTACTCGTCACGTACTCACCACGACATTCATTGGATGAACCTTGATGTAACACGTGGTATGCGTGTGGTATAATGGACGAAAACCCTCTGGGTGCCTGGTACCTTTTCATTCTCCAAAATGCCACATTGTGAAACACATTGATTGCATTGGAGTAGCCATGACTTACCAATTTTCAACGCCTTTATTGTTTTGAGAGTTAAAAATTTACAACTATTGTAAACTTTTCCCCCCCTTATCCCCAGTAGTTTCTGCACGTTTGGTTTGGTTTTGCGCCTGGGATTGGTTGCCCTCTTTAAGACATCAAGCACCGCTTATTAAAAAATTATAAAAAATAAAAAAAACTGCCCACCGCTGTCCCAACCCTGGTCCACATATTCTTTGTCCAATGACGTGGGTAGGGGGGTAGTGTAGGGTAGGGTAGGGTAGGGTAGCATTGTGAGAAAAAGAAATAGCGCACGTAAAAAATAAATGTCTTTATGAAATATAGGGAGCAACTCTAATGAGTTGTGCCCCTCGCTTTTTTTAATATTATTGCCCCAAAGCTAATGGACGTGCATGTGTAGATTTTGTGTGCACCCTTCCAATTGATGGGTTGTTTTGAAATCTAACCCATCTACTTGTTGGGTTTCTTTTCAAAATATGAATGTTGGGTAACTGATTTAATTATGCCTCTATATCATTTTACTTTTTTTAGGGTTGTCATTTGCCTTTTTGTATCATGAGGTTTCATATCACTATGAAATGTAAAAAAAAAAAATTTAAATGAATTTTTTTTGATAAACATACAAATAATTAGCTTTAATTCTTTTAAATCTTATTAAAATGAAATTCTTAAAAAATTCATTTGAAAGATTATGCAAGAATTGATTAAAATAAAACACATCAATTTTTTTCAAAAAATATTAATATAAAAATAAAATTTGAGATTTAAAAATTTTAAATTAATTTGATGTTATTTAAAAAACATCAATAAGGCTTTGATGAAGATTTAGTAAAAAAAATCATAATTATTTTTTAAAAAAATTAATTAATTTGATTGTAGTGTTGTTGTCTTTTATGTTATAAAAATTCATTTTTGCCCTTAGATAGTAGACATGCATGTAGGGGGCAAACAGAACTAGTTTCTTTTGGGGGCCGGGGTGGGGGCTGCGGGGGATCATTGGGTCTACCATTTTTTTAAATTAAAAAACACTTCCTTAGATTTTCTCCTTGTTTCCTATTTTTTTTTATTCTTTCTAATTTCGCAATTTGTTTTCATGGCGTCGGTGGTGATCGGGGTGCTTTAGAGTAGGATGAAGATTTTACCGCCAGGTGGTAAGTAACTCGTCAGTAGCAGGAAGTAAGTAGGCGTAAAAACTTTTAAGGATCGCCAGCTTCCTACGCGGTCCAGGCGGCACACCGCTTACCGCACAAGTGGACCAATCAGACTGCAAATCGCAGCTTCGTGCGCTGCTTCCATCATCATGCCGGTGCCCCCCTCGCCACTCTGCCGCTAGCTGGCACTGCTAACCCTACCTAGAAACGCTTACCTACCTATCCCCAAAACCTATCCTACATACCTGCCTGTTCTACATACCTACTACCTTCAACGTTCAACCCGGCCGTTTGCGGGCCTTCGTGAAGTGCACGTCTAGGAGACGAAGACGAGGAAAGGAAAGGTCTAGATCGGTCAAGTCCGTCGGCCACCGCCAACCGCGAAACCGTGTGCTTTGGGCACCGAAGATGGCGTGATGGATCCGGAGTCTCTTCTGGGATCGATCCTTAAGCCTTGTATATAGTACTTACTGGGTTGCCGACATTATTCGGTGTGCAACCAAGATCATCTGTAACCGACAGTGAGAGTCCCCTTGCGGTACCTGGCGTTGGTGTTCAGTTTTCTGAAGAGAAAAGAGACGGCGTTTGTGTTGAGTTTCTGAAGAGAGAAAGAGACGCGAGAGAAAAGGAGAGAGAGAGAGAGGGAGTTGTTGCGTGGGGTGCTTGATTGAGTGTTGGGACAGTTTTGATTGCGTAAAGGTCAAGAAGCAAGAGTGAGATATATCTCTCTCCCCCTCAATATAGATTATATGTGTATCGAGAGGAAGAGCAAGGAACAGAGTTTGTGTGCGTGCGTGTGAGAGTGGTGGTGGTGGTGGAGCTTTTGTGAAAGGTGTTTTGGCGGGTAAGATTTGTGGGAGAAGAGTGTGGGAAGTTGAATTCTGTGCAAAGAGTTTTCAAGAGAAGAAGCAAGAAATTGTGGAGGGGCGAAGCTCTTAACGAGTTTGTAGCAGATCCACTCAGGCACAGACAGACAGACAGACAGACAGACAGACAGAGGTGTGAGGGTTTGGGGCGCGGTGAATTCGAAAAAAAATAGGGGTTTGGTGATGCAGCTTTCCTGATCAGTAGAACAGGAGAGTTAGCTTGACGAGAGCTTGTTCACGGAACAAGTCGTGAAGGACCGCGATCTTGTTGCAAGAGCTTGTTTGTAGCGAGCATAATTTTGCACCTAGAATTTAAACCTGACTGTTAAGGCGGAGATTGATTTGTCATGCCTGACTTCATGCCGGGATTTCTGGAAAGCGTGAAGGTTGAGAAGGTGAAGAAAGTGGAGAGGATCAACAACGATGACTTCGCGGACGCAAACTTCTTGAGTTTGAGAACCGGGGCATCCGGGATAACCACCGGCCGGAGAGTGCACAGGGATGTAGAGAACAATGAGATCGATCTCAATTGGCCGCCGGTGGAGCACGAGCGCGGAACAGAAGAGAGTAGCACGGGCACGTCAGAGGAAGAATCGAATTCCTACAACAGATCAGGGAGTGGTGCAGGGGTGAAAGCTGCTGCCAGTGAGCTCCATCAACGCAAAAGACACCACCAACCCGGTTCCAACTTCCACCAGGAAGTATACAGAGGGGTTCGTCATAGGTCGGAGCTCAACAAGTGGGTCACCGAGATTCGCCCAACGGCACACAAGCGAAAGATTTGGTTAGGAACATACAAAACTCCAGAGGAAGCTGCAAGAGCTTACGACGTGGGGATCTACTATACCGGCAAGAGCATTCCTCTCAACTTCCCTGAGTCTATAGAGAGCCTTCCGGAGCTTCCCAAGGGAAGTTGGGAAGAACTCGCTCCTTTCGTGAAGAAACAAGCTCTTTCTGCTGCAAAACGAGCTAGAGTTCAAAACAACGACTTGCCAAGAACAAGAATCCTTTCAAAATCCATCGCCAGCCGGGGTTAGTACACTTTGCAGCAGCAGCAACTCCAGATTCACCTATTCTTTCCATCCACACCGAAGCTCTTGTAGAGAGCTTTGTCAGAACGACAACAGCTCGAGCATTCTTTCTTATACATAGCAGAAGAGTAGGTAGTGGTTTTTGCAAGCTGTCAATGCCTTCGATGCACATCAATGTCTGTATACAAGATGATAGAGATTTCAGTTGCCAAATTCTTTAAACATTCGAGAGCTTTTGGTGCTTGCATTTTGATTGCAACAATGAGAGCTTTTTCGAACGTTTCAGCCCAACATTTGTAGAAAGAGAGGAGAATCAAACTGCTCGCAACACACAAGTGATTATTACTCTGATCTGCTTGTGTCCACTTCTGTACTAATCCAATAATTAAATAACCATTTTGAGCAGATTCATTTTTTGTCATAAATGTCAAGAAGGTTGTGATCGATTTGTGACTGAAACTGAGGTTTATTATCTGCTCCAAGCTTAGCCACCACAACAATCATGTTCCCAAGAACATTGAAGCTAAAATCCATGTGTGACTGAGCATATGGGAAGTGTGATCTTCTTGAGCAAGTTCTTTAGAAGGGGTTTGAAGTTCACCCTTGATGGAATGGGAGGGAATTGCAGCTGAGATTGTACTGGCTCTTGGATCATGCTTCCATTTGCTGCATTTCTTGGAGCATCTATCACAGGGATGTCAAGATGCAAAAGACAGTCAGAACATCCCTTTTATTCAACAAGACTTTCATATAAGCAAGTCTAGAGCTATTTTCTTCATTCAACAGGGAACAATCCCAACATCTTCCACAGAGTTAAGTACTCCCATCTTGGAAACCAAAGTGCTTTGTAATTGGATTCTTGCTGCTCTTCACGAATTGAAATTGGTTTGACTACAAAGGAGAAGTGTAGAGAAAACTGTGACCTAACAGTGTGTATGTGCCATGCCTCATAAAAGTGGGCAAGGTTAAGGTAGATATAAAAACCTCACCACAAGATATTTGCTGCACACCTCCAGGAGCTTTGCAGCAGAAGCTGCAAATATTCACTGCAGAATCCTAGGAGCTCTCCAGCAGATGCTCCTTGCCACACAAGGTGGAAGATTGATAGACCAAAATAGCCATTGTGTGGTTGTGACTTTGGGTTTAAACTTTAAACCCTCTTCCTCATTTTTCCCATCAGTGACTGTGAAACATGAAGTGGAGGAGACAATGACCTTTACTTTTGGGCACCTGATGCGACTTTGCCAGTTGAACATCCCTTATTTAGCCTGTAGTAGGAATGTGCAAGACATAAGAAATTTCCACTATACTTCAAGCAGGAAAAATCCCCACAGGAGAGTGGATTGCTGTAACATTTACTCCACCATTTTGCCCCATGGTTTTGTCAATGGACTCCACAATGTCAATGAACTCCACCAAGTTATGTCCAAACTCTAAAAAGTCATACCATGACAAAGCTAGGATCTGTAATTCTCAGCTTTGTTGAAATCTCATCATATCAGACACTCATAACTTCTGGGATGACTTGACAGCAGTGAAATTCAGTGATGCTACAGGCTTAACCAGTGGTGCTGAACTTGGAAACCATCCTTTATTGATGACAAATATTTATAACCTTCAGATGTCAACTAATTCCAAGACTCTGGAAACCAGGCCTTCTGATAATTTCAATGCAGAATTCAAGGATCCTGACATATGGTACTCCTCTAGTATCTGCAACAGAATGGATCAGTACTGGCACACTCATAGAACTTCCCCACAATATGAGCACACGACATAATGAATCTACACACATCCCCCTGCCCACCATACCTGCAAGACCTACTACAAAGTAAAACTTCAACCAGAAACGGAATACACTGTGGGGGCAGAAAGCTATCCCACACAGCCATAACTAAATAACTGCATGTACAGCCACCTGTTTTGTCTAAACCAAATTGAGAAACTCTACCCTTCCAGACACACATCACATCCAGGCAAAGATGTTGCCACTCCCATCCTTTACATGACCATGCATACCAACTTCTCAATTTCTCTCCAGTAGTGTCAGGCACAAGCATAGTAGGAAACAAAGCAGGCTCATAGACTAGCAGAACAAGGCACATGTCAAGAAAAATCACCAATTGAGGATAACACATAAGCAATGTCCCATGATGAAGATAATCATCCACCCAGCACATGAAAGATTCATTCTCACCAGCCTACTCCTTTGCCCCATTTGAATTTGTGAAATGCGGAGAACAAGACAGAAGTTAACTTGTTTGGACAACAGCCCTCACTATGAAAGGGAGAAACACTGAAAGTTCAACGACACTTTGAATGCTGAACCTGGCTCTTTGAATTTCACTTTTTGACGCCTACTATGAATGGATTGAAGAAAGAATGTTGATCACTTGATGGAACAAGCAGAGACTCCTTATAAAACAGAGATTTCAGTTCTGGCTTCACAAGCAGTTCTGCAAGGTCAATATGTGTTGGTCTACTCAATTGAAAGGACAAACTCTAATGGTCACAAACCCACAAAAACACACATGTGCTCACTCAAATGGGAGGTTCAGGCAATGATAAATTGAAGCACATTCCGATGGATTTCTAAAGCACCTCAGGGTGAGGTGTGGTTACAGTTTTTACAGTGAAGTGTTGGTGGAAAAACCAAACCTCTGACACAAATAACAGACCTTCCTGATCTGGTAAAAATGATGCTAGTTTACAATAACCTAAGGGAGACTCAGGTCTGGCTGTTCATTATAGCCAATCACCTACCCCTATCTTCACAAAAGAAACTTCTCTTCTCATCTACCAATTACATTAAATTAACAAGTTACTTCCTCACTCGTTTCTTGGGTTGCTGTTCAGGTACTCGAGCTGGTTCCTTTGTAGAGTTCACAGGCTTGCGCACACCACGAGCAGGACGTGCAACAGTCTGGGAAATAATGTCATGAGAGTTTGAAGGTGGTCGAGGTGCACTAGGAGCTTTTCGAGTTGGCACAGCCTTGCTCTCTCCTTCTCTTTCGCGCATAACATCACGATCCTTCAACTTGGTAAGGCTTTTTCCTTTGCGCAGCAGATCATTGTCACCGATTTCATCCTTCTCTTTTCCCTTCTTCTTTTCAGTGTCCTCTCTTTCTTCTTTTATCTTACTTCCTACTGCCTTGTAAGGGGCTCCGGATTTCTTGGAGTCATCTACTTTCATACCTCTCAATTTTACCCTACCTAAACCCTTGTTGGAGGCATTCTTTGACAATATTCCCTCTAAGAGCTCCTCTCGTGGTACCTTTCCCCTGCCAGACCCTCCTTTATGCAATGACTTTGTATCCTTAAACCTCCCATTAACTTCCTCATCCTCCTGTGATTCTGCTGCTTCTCCAGCACGACCACTGCTAGGGGCATTCACAACATTTGCACTCCGAGCCCCTGCAGCTTCAGAGTCCACTAAGGTCTCACTGCATGAAGTCTCCACTGCAATAGGCGCACGGGAGCCTGACCTTTTTCTACTGGCTTTGTCAAGTGATGGGGCAACTGCAGTAGCCAAAACCCCCGTCACTGACCCCCCTACAAGAGCAGGGGATCCACTCACTATTGGTACAGGCCCTCCCTCCCCACTCTTTGGCTTTTTAGACTCCCTTGTCCCTGTTGCAGGCCCATCTTGATTCAACAGAGCCTCCATCCTGAAGATTCTTTCCATCTCCCGAGTTGCCTCTGCTCGGAGAGCTTTTGCAGCTGAAAATTCACTTGATTCACTTGGGTAATAGACTAGTGCATTGTTAAAAATCAGTAACAGGTCACGGAAAAACTCCCTGCTGCCAGAATACACACCCTCCTCCAGGCGTCCACGTACAGTTGTCAAATCCATATGTCTCCGAATAAGAAGATCATATCTATGATTCTGCAGACATGTAAAGCCATTACACATCGCACAAACATGGGCACAAGTCCTTCCAGATCCATTTCAACTCTGCTGAAGCAAATATAATCTCTGATGCACCTCCTGGCCTGTCAATAAGATAATGCCTGTCTGAAATCCTAGTAAAATGCACAGTAGGGAAGGGAAAGAGTCCAAGAACAAGGAGGATCTCCACAAATAGAAGCCTGGACTTCACCATGGGAGAGTCAATTCAGGGTAAGTTAAACCAGGCCTTGGTCATTGTACAAAATACTCCCAAATATGTAGTAGTGCGAGACAGTATTGACTAGAGTGCTATTCTAGACCTATGAACAGCAGTAAAAAATCTTGTCATGTGGACATTGAGTAAGAAACTGATGGCATTTGAAGCTAACCCACTGCATAGTATAGAGTTCAAACCTGGATCTCTGGTCTCCCCTTGAAGATTTTAGCTTTCTTGTCAGAGCAAATATTCTGTAGACACTCCAGAAGAGGGAACAATTTTCGAGATATCTTAGAGTCCCGCCGGTTACGTCTGCTCAGTGAGGACAAGTCGTCATTCCCATCCCCAGGGGAGCCAGCCTCACTCTTGTCAACTTGGCTCTCCCCATAGTCATGAGTTCCTTGTCTCCCCTCTTCCTCCTCTCCATACTCATCACTGCCATGTTTGTACTGCTCATGCACACTATCACTTCCTTCATGGCTTGTTGATATGCCTTTGGACTCTAAATCACCAATGATGGACTCTACTGGACTGCCTGGTCTGTGCTCTACAGTCTTAACTGGCAGGTACACTTTCTCCTTACTGTCTTTCCTCTCTTGAGAACTGTCTGTCTCCTCAGGTTTCTTTTCCATATCAACAATCTTGACAGTTATGGGAGTTGACCTCAGAGAGTCATGTTCACCTTCCATTCCCACCTTTGTTGTAGCTTCTGTCCAATCTGGCTCATTCACTGGTATGTCTGGTGAACCAACATCCTCATTACTTTCAGCATTGACTTTCACTAATGCTAAAGGTTCAATCACAGGTACCTCCGGTAGATCATCCTTGCTTGTTTCAAGTTTTGTGTCTGCAGTCATCTGTATAATCTCCTTCTCTTGTTCAGTGTTACCTACTTCATCACCAGCTGAAAATTGCAGAGACTGTGATTGTAATTGCCCAATTTCCTCCTGGTCATGTGCCACATCCTCCACAGATTGGTCTGTAACACTTTGCTGCACAGTTTCTTCTTGAGATGGTTCTTTCACAGGTGTGCTGAGCACATGCGGGTCAGAACTGGCACCACTTAAATCAACAGCTTCTGGCTGGAATTTCTCTACATCTGAGTGATCATCCCTATTCTCAGTTGATAGAGTCTCTTGGGTCTCCTCCACCTCCCCAGCCAGACTAGCAGACTCTTGAGAGTGCCTACTTTTTTCAGCTTCCCCATCCAGCTCTGAAACTTTAGGCTGCTCATTGCAGGTTTCCATTCCCACTTCCAACAAAGTGTTCTCTTGTGCAGGAACCTCTGGAAGTATGTTACTAGGGTCAGGGACCAGGGCAGGGGGTGGCACTGAAGCTACAGCAGGCTCAGCAGCAACCTCTTCTGGGAGTATAGATGATTCAGGTGGCATGTCATGTACTGAACCATACACCATCTTCAGCAACTCCATTGCATTTGGCTGTGAAGGGGTTGGGTTGCTTTCTGTTGATCCAGCCTTCAAATGAAGAGTTTTGTCCCCTGGCAGAATCTCAGGAGAAACAGCTATTATACTGGTGCTACCCAAATCTGCTGCCACCTTCTCCACAGGTTCAGGTCCATCCCTTGAGATAGGCACATCTTCAACTCCATATGTAAGTTTGGACTGGGTTGATGTGCTCAGTTGGTTCACACTTTCTCCTCCCACATCACCTGAAGTCAGGATGGTTTTGCTCTTAATGTTTGTGAGCACATCATTGGGCTCATCTAATGCAATAATTATCTGCACATCAGGTCCATCTGCTGCCAATCCCAACATAACAGAATGAGGAGGATACACAAATGAATTGTTTCCCAACTCTTCATGTTTGTCTCCATTAATCACTGTACCCTCTTTGAACCCATCAACCTCTGTATCCATAGATGCTTCAATTGGCACCAACTTGAGATCACTTGGGCTCATAGCATCATCGGAATGTACATCAGCCAGCTTCTCAGCTACCTCATTGTCTCTCATATCTAAGTCAACTACCTCCTTGGCAACATCAGGAATTGCTAAGTTTCCATCAACTAAGTCCTCCTCTACTGTTAGTGTTGACACATGCTTTGATTGGCATGTGCCAACTTCCTCAACATGATGAACTATCTCATGTGTCAAATCAGCACACTGTTCTGGTATTAAATGAATTTCTGCTAGGGTTTCGTCACTTCCAACGCCTACATCTACACTATGCTCATCAGAAACTTCCAAGTGTCCCCCATCACACAACACCACAGTGTCAGACTGCTTTTCAGGTCCTTCCTGTGCAACATCAAGGTCCAATTCCACATTCTCTTGTGATTTGAGCCCTCCATTGCTTGATGTTGCCTCTGGAAACTCATCAACACTTTCAGTTCCACTAAGGACAATACAAGGTGGATCTTCCATTTTGTCCTGCTCATTAGACAGATTTGCATGATGTCTTCCATCTGTCAGTTTTTCCCCAGAGTCGTCTAGCATAACAGCCTCAGGTTCCGTGGTCCCAACATCCTCAAGCTTCACAGTTGTCACTGACAAACACGGAGGAGAGGATGGCACTGGCTCTGCATCTGGAACATCAATTTGTTCTGAAGCTGCAAGTAATTCATCATCAGCATCTTTGTCCCTAACAGAATCAAGCTCCAAAGCTGCAGGCAGACTTGTTCCCTCAACCTGTGCTAAAATCATATCATTCCCACTTGATCCCTGAGATAATACTTCTGCATCCAGATCCTGTTGCACATCTTCACTTTGTAGCATTTCTGTGTCTTCATCAGCAGAAAGGAACTCAGTCCTGACAGCTTCATGGCCTCCAACTGCAGGCTCTACCAACTCCTCCAACAAACCATCCTTCTGCTTGCTATCAAGCTCAGCTATAGAAGACACAAAAGCATTTTCCCCTTCTTGTGGCACTGAATGTGCAACATTGTGTAGTTCTGCACCAGGCTTGGACTCATCAGTTGAGGTCCCTAAAACAGATGGCTGCTCAGTAGTCTCTACCTCCAAATTATGAATCTCACCACTCTGCTGTGAACTGTCATCTACACCAACTGTCATATCTGCAACAATAGGTGAAGTGCCTTTGACTTCTTCTGCTGAATCATGCACCTGTTGATCTTCACAGGTCACCTGCTCAGGGGAGGGAGCAGGCAATAAATTTGGGCCTTGCTCATCAACCTCACCATTTTCAGGAACCATAGGCTTTTCCAAAGGCAGAGAAGAAGGGGTTTTAGAACTGTGCACCATGTCATCCATGACACTCCCTTCATCACTGGGACTGCTACTGACATGGATTTCATGACTCATAGTTACCAACAGTGAATCATTTGACTGTGCTTTTGCAACAGTTATCCCTGCTTGTTTGCTGAGTAGCATGTCTTGTGCCTTCTCCGCTTTTAGACGTTTGATTTTCACTTGGAGTGACCTGAATGTCAATGCTGAAAATGTCTGAGAGCAAGTAGCAGGTCTCACTACTATGACATAGGCTATGCTTTCAACTTAGACCAACAGAGCTTCACCAAGTTCTGTATTAGTCAAGATTCCAAGCATTAGGGTAACAGTCAGCACAGCTGGTGCCTAGTATGGGTGCATATCATGAAAAGCACCCAGTTATGCAGATTTGCATACCGCTTACAGGTACCAGCTGTGCATTGCCTACGAGGATCCAGCTTACATAAGCTCTGCTACAGCAATCAAATTGGCAAAACAGACAACAACATGAATGACAGCCACTATTCTAGATTAGCCAGCATACCCAATAGAACCATCATAAAGCTCAAGCTCCCGCTTCAGGTGAGCAACTCTCAGCTTGCGCAGCTCTTCAAACCAGTGCATATTATTGCCTGTGTCATCATCCCTGGCAATAAAAAGCAGGCAAATAAATCCACAATCAGTGACCGCCAACTGATTTAAGCTTAAATAGTACAAAATAATCCAAGCTGATGCGTTGGTATCCAATCAGAGAGCAGAGCAAGATTCAGCAACAAGAGAGGAGTGCACCTGCTAGTGCTGGTACTGCTTCCATATCGCCCTCTCAAGGAATCATACTTCTGTTTGCATGCCTGTCATAGACATCCACAAGCAGAGCCTTCAAACTAGATTGCACATAGATTTTACTCACATACCTAGCAAAAATGCTCAGAGCACCATAATAGCTTCAAACCCATCTTCTGGACACAGGATTCCATGAAAGATGTAGGAATACACAACATGATGTGCCTTTCCCATTACTAGAGGGAAAACATAGGGAAAAAGCAGGGTGGGTGTCCAATTGAGTACTTCTTCAGAGAAATAGACTGGGCAGACACTGAGAGAGATGGCTCGGTCCTTGAGCTCCGAAGCTATAAGATTCCAGTTGCTGGTTCCATGTCGTCTCACAGCACTGACTAGTAGCAATTCCTCACAGGTTCCCCAGCAGTCTGCCCCCCTTCCAGACGCTTCTGGCTGCTCTTGTGGCACGTTGTCTGTTAGTGCTAGCTCTCCCATATTTACTCCACTCCCAACCTGTACTCACATTTTCAAAGCTTAAAATCACTGAGCGTCGCCCCGGCAAGATCTCTAACCAAAACTGCGTATTTCATCATTATTCCCTCTTCAAGTGACCTAGACATAATACGCACTGTCGAAATCCTAACACCGTCCTACGTAGGCGACAGTCGTCAAATCCACAACCGTGACTCTTTGCTGTGAAGGCCTAAGCTGCGCGAAAAACATCAGTAATAAAACCCTAAAACCACGATCCCCAGCGAAACGAAGACACTATAACGAATATGCGGCCGTGCAAGACGTGAAGACACGGATTTCTAGCACTGTAGACACAACCACCAGTGATATGCGAAGCCACGCCATCGCCTTCCCTCGTCCAAAATTCCGACTCCATTCACGTCACAAGAGAATCCTAAACTCACAGCGAGCGGAAAGAGAGAAACGAAACGGCGAGCAATAGATACTCACAATTAGGGTCTCATCGCGCAGGAGGATGAAGGAGGTATGCCGCGCTCGAGAGAGAGATCAGAGTTTCGCCGTTCGACACGACTCCCGCCCGAAACCCCAGCCACCTCGCGACTACGGCGACCTGCAAGCTCGTCTCAACAAAGATCCTCCACCAGTTTCTGGATGCCAGTAGACAAAAACAAGATGCAAAAGAAGAGCAATCGACGGATCAGCGGAATTTGTTGGCAGCAATTTTCAAAACCCTAGCAAACGGGAAACAGCCACAAGCGCGCGCGCAAACACACACACACAAACTACTCACTCTCAGCGCAACTCTCGCTTCTCCTCCTGCGCCGACTGCTGGTCGATAGTCCATTTTTGCAACTTTCAGCGGTTCAGTTGCAAATGATATACACTACGGAAGTGCAGGTCTCCAACTGGCGACCAACGGTCGGTTCCCGGCTTCTCCTTGTCGTTCCGTTCTCACAGTCGGTGCCTGAGGCTAGGGCACGACACCAGTAGGCGCTTGATGAGTAGGTTCTGTTCATTATGAATGAAGTTCCGGTATTCGTGGATGGAAGGTTTTTGGGTTCGTGGATGAATTCTCGGTTTTTGGATTAGACTTCTTGGGAAATAGATGACTTGTGGGAGTTATGGATGATATCTGGATCATTGGTGAATGGGTGACAAAGATGTGGCGATGGGGTTTGAATCGAACGGTTGTGGAGTCGTCTCTCTCATATTGATAGTGCGGAGGCGAAGGAAGACACAAGCCTTTTCTCTGATCGCAAGTATCCTCTGAGCTCTTGAAGTTGCGCCGCAGTCACGATGGTGGACAAGGGCAAAAGCCGGAAGGATGAGGTGGTTACCCGTGAGTACACTATCCATCTTCACAAACGACTGCATAGCTGGTACGTGTTTTTTTCCTTTGCTTTTTGGCATTTCTGTTTTGCTTGTCTTTCACCGCCTCCTTTCTAACCCTAATTCTTTTCACGCCCTAAGACGCTTGGACATTGTCTGCTCCTTGGTTTTTCCTCTTCTGGTTTTATTTTTTCTGGTTCTTTTTTAGTTTTTTTACAGGTGTTTTTTGTGATGTTCTGCTACTTCAACCTCATAGCTCAGCAGTTGTAGACGGCTTTCTTAACTTTTGCACGTTTCTGTGAACTACATCCGTTCCTGAACTTGGGTGTTTAGTGCGGATGCCGTTGCTTCTGTGTCTCGTGAGGAAGAGTGGGATGGTGTGTGTGTGTGTGTGTGTGTGTGAATTGTGGGCGTTTAATTTGCAACGATGTAGAGTTTGCAATGCTTGGAACGGTGCTTCTTCATATTTGGTTGAGGTATGATCACTTCTGTTAGACAACAGAAAATGCTATAGACCAACGTTACTGTCAGTTTGCTAGAAGAAGTTTGTGGTTTAGGCAAATGGGAGAGATGTCAATATTGAGATTGCCATAGTCCTCTGAGATGCTTTCAGTGAGATTATGTTTCATAACATCGATCAGTATTCAGCAGTTGCCATCCATCCCTCTGCTGTCTCTTTCAAAGATAGTGACCATCTGCACACAGTCCTCCTTGATCTTCATTCTCCTTCCCTGCAAGATTGCCCATGGGCTGATCCTTGTTGGCATACAGTAGCCTCTGTCATGTTCATGCTTTTGTGGTGGTGTTCAGTCTGTTTCCTACTCAGTTCAGCCTTTGCTGAACCCATCAGTATGGTGGAATACAAGATCTTTAGGGTTTTGGTTCAACTTGTGTTGGAAAAAGAATGGCTGTTGAAATTTTCTTCAAATTTCTGTACCCTGGATTTGCTGAATGCTGTAGTACATCGATTACAGCACAAAGACCAGTGCTGATGCAAGGATTCCTTGTCCATGGAAGCTTTTAAGCTTTTGTCATGATTGAGCTTTGGAGTTGATAAGTCCTAATTGTGACCTGGTGATCTTCTGGAGAAACCTTTTTTCTTGATGTTGGCTATATGACCTACATTTGCTATGGTGTTGCTTCATTTGAGTGAGTTGAATATAATGCTATTTATAAAACTATGGTCACTTTAACCAAATTTTGGGTATTTTAGTTCTAAATCTTTAGTTTCTACTGGAAATTCTGGTACCCAACATATGTAGTGTATAGTCCAGTATAGCTATGTAATTGTTTGATTGTAATTGTAATGAGTTCTTGATATAAGCTGATTGGCAATTACAGCACATTCAAGAAGAAAGCTCCCAAAGCCATCAAGGAGATTCGCAAGTTTGCCCAGAAGGCCATGGGAACTAGTGATGTGAGATTGGATGTGAAGCTCAACAAACACATTTGGAGTAGAGGTGTGCGGAATGTGCCCACCAGGGTCCGTGTCCGCATTGCAAGGAAACGGAATGATGATGAGGATGCAAAGGAGGAGTTATACTCTTATGTTACCATTGCAGAGGTGCCACCTGAAGGTTTTGTCAACCTTGGCACAAAGGTTGTGGAGGAGGATGATTAGCTGTCAATGTGAATTTTTTTTGTCTTGGCATCAATGCAAGACCACTCATTTTGTAGTGGGGCTCTTTCACATCACATCTGAGTAAATTTGCATTAACAGATTTGCACATTTCTGAGGTTGCTGTAATAAACATGAAGTGTACCTTCCTTTCCATAAAGCAAATTACATGATGGGTGAGAGTCATGTTCTATCTTGAAATTCAGTGGTTGTATCTTTATGGATTTCATGGGGGAGCAATGTTTAAACTGGGTCAATCATAAACTTTATGCTTAAGCTTCTTACTACCTCAAACTGTACAGACTTCTACTTGGTTAAACACATGGAGTTACCCACAACACATTCTGAGTTTGGTATGTGTATTCAAGAATTATTCCATGGTAAACAAAGTTATTTCCTTGCAATGGTCATGTGAACTGCATACGAGTTCCATGCTGATGAAGTAGGCAATGTGACTGGTTGACCTGTTCTCTGTGCAAAGTTAGGCCACCCAAAACATAATGTTTGTGACTAATCTTCAGGAATGGCTGGGGTGCACAGTCATGATTTGGGTTGATCCCCAGGGCACAGTTCATGGGATCTAAAGCTGGATTAGATTCACATGTCTAATTGTGAGAGAGATGTACTGACCTGTGACCCAGAGTTTTTTCTCAAAACCTGGGGATGTGCTTCCTTACAGTGAACTTTCTTCTACTGAGTTGTAAACAGGAGCAGTGTTTTCTTTGTGGCAAAATTTCTCTACTTTTTGACAAAGAAATTGGGATTTATTTTTTTAAGTGTAAATTCTACTGAAATGCTAATTTTTGCCTACTTTTCAATATGAAAACATGAGAAACAATACACTGAACATGAGCTGAACACCCCTAGAAGTCTCCCTAGTACACATGCTTAAATTGTGAGTCACTATGAAAACACCTAAAGTATGACTGACACCAGTGGGTGCCAGGGGGAGTTCATTCTGTGCCAAATGTACTGGCTTCTATTGTGTTTGTGGCAATGTGCTTCTTGGTTGGTCATTCCTCTCAGCTGTTGATACTCAGAAATTGTTTTCCATGTTTGTTTTTCAAGCAAGATTGTGTATGTTCCTCAAGGTTGTGTGCATCTGCATTTCCTAATTGGTCAACCATCCGAGTGTTATTTTCAGGCCCATTAATGCTTTACAAAATCATGGGAAAACAACACTGGCAGTCATGGCAAAGTCTATCACAGGAATTTTGATTCTGAAATTTCTTTTACGAGGTTGACCACTTGAGTTTCTCTCCTGAATTGCATCTGTGAGGAATTTGTGGAGAGAAATGGAATGGTTGCTCTGTTGTGGTGCAGATCCCAACCGCAGGTTTCTGGCAAATTCTCATTGGAATCTTCATGAAATTTCCAACTGTGTCCATCTGCTTTGCTCACCAGTGGAGCTTCCCAGATGGTCTGTCAGTACAGGAAATAGTCTCTCTATTATCCCTTGAGGAGGTTTTTTGTCCTTGCTTACACAAATGTTTTTGAGCAATAGGAAGATCTTATTCTTGAGAGATTCTCCAAATGTAAACAAGGTGTGGCTCGAATGAAATGAAGGTTTGGTTAAATCTCATTGCTAACATTGATCTGTGTACATTTTGTTGTTCAAGAATTTGATCACTAAATTACTCATTGTGTTGACTCATCTGCTTGCATCTGGACCTTTCTCGGCAAGCATGTGAGTCTTTCTCAGCCATCTGGACCTGCAAATAGTATTATGGAATGGGAATCATGTTTCACACCTTTTGTTGCAGCCTGCATTTCATACACAAGTTTCAGCATCAAAGGAGAGGAGGTTGAAGGCTTCTGACTTTATGGACCCTGTGGACTGTGAGTAAATGACTGTGAAAACCATTAGCTATGATAGAAGATAAGCAGCTGCATCCATCTGAACAACAAAAGGAGCTATTGACCATAGCTAATAAAGAAGAAAACAAGATCAATCAAATCCTTAGAGCTAGTGTGGGTCAAAGCCACCTTGCCCTTACATTTTCCCTTACATTTTCTTTATTTCACATCAACAAAAACAAAAGAGAGAAGCAGATCACTTGTAATCCTACAGGTTTGGAGGTCAGGAAAGATGCAAATCTCTTTGAAGCTACCTTGAAGTTCCCACACCAAAAATCTGTACTTTTCTTCAGCATGATACATAGTGCTGCCATGTCCCAATAAAGAAGACTTTGAAGCCCCCAAAAACAATTGAAGGCCCAAAATCTTGCCAAAGAGAAAACTCCTGTGTCTATAAATGGGAAGGTTTTCAGAATTGATACGTAACACCAATATTCATGACCAACCACTAAAACTGCCAGATCTCTGCTGCCCTCCTAAATGACCAGATGGAGCAACTTTCAAGCATCATGATGGAAACGGACAATCACACAAGTGACATCATCAAGACTTCCTCTGCGATAAGCTTCCTCCACCAACCTATTAGCAGCCTTCTCAGCATCTGGCATGTACTCTGCCATTGTCACTGCATCCTGGTTTGACACCACACTCCACAGTCCAGTTGTGCCTAGAACTAGAAAATCAACTCCCTCCTCAATTGTAACCTCCTGAATCTCAGGCTCAGTCACAACATTTTGCTCGAACTGTGGGACACCAGAGCCACCTCCTACTAGCCAATGGTTGTATCGAACAACAGGTCCTGGATCCTCAATCTGTGCTTGATATGGTGTGTGATCAGTTGACAGAGTCCATGCCTCGCCATATGTACAAATCACAGCCCTGGAATCACCAACATTGGCAACTAGCAAATGATCCCCCACCAAGACACACATACAGGCCTTTGAGCTGGCAACAACATGCTGACTGTTCCCTTTTTCCCATAAAATTTGGTCAACCTGCTTGTAGGTCTCAACTATGGCTAGCTTTGGGTCATCCAAAAAATGAGGATGCATTAACAAGTCCTCAAAAAGGTCTAAGAGCCAATAGTCTTCTACACCTGAACCAGGGAGTCCAAAGCATGAAATTATCTGACCATCAATGATTGCAATCTTATTGCCAATCTTCACTTTTGCATCAAGGCTTGAAACCCCGAAGCTGAACTTCCAATCTTCACTCAGGCCCCACCCAGGAATACAAGGTTTACCATGGATGCTAACAAATTTTTTAAGACTGTACAGATAGGAGTTCGGGTACTCAAAATGGCCTTTTCCAGTCACATTAAAGTGCATAAAAAAACTTTGAGGGGAGGGACATGCATGCATCAGAATCAAATTCTTGCAACACAGCAACAATTGGGAGATTTTTGGAAACTGAGGACGCTCTGCAGGATTTGTGGCCCAACATTTCTGAATGAGTGCAGATAGGTAACCAGGACAATAGTCCACATGGGGTAAAGGAGGCCTGATTTCGTCACGAATACTCTGAAGAACCATTGTTGATCCTATGTCTGCAAATGGTATTTCCCCAGTGAGGACCTCAAAGAAAAGCATTGCAAAACTATATACATCTGCTGATTTTGTATATTTCTCTCTGTTTGCCTCATCTTCAAATACTTCTGGTGCTCTCCACCGGGTTGTACCCACCATTTGTGTGGTGTACCTGGAGCCATGTAGCTTCCCCTTTGACTCGCCAAAGTCTGTGAGTTTAGCTTGCACAGACGTTGAGGAAAGGAGTCCATCTTGATTCTCCAAAACATTTATAAGAACATTAGTCGCCTTCAAATCACGGTGCATCACCCCCATCTCATGCAGGTAGTTCATGGCCTCGGCAACCTGGAGCATTATGTTGATAGCTACCAGCAGAGGAAGAGGAGGTCCTTGGCCAGCATTCTTCTTCTCATCAACTAAGTATGTCCGTAAGTCCTTGCTCATGAGCTCCGAAACAATGACAGACTGACATCCCTTGACGCCATACCCTATGAACTGGACCACATTTGGGTGTTGCAACTCTGAAAACAGCTTTGCTTCTTTCTCCACGTCTATGCAGTTAGTGTGGAAAACCTTAGCAGCTGCCATCACTCCAAGGAATTGGCACTTGAACACATTTGCAAATGATCCAGATCCAAGATTATGGTCATACAAAATCTCCACATCACGTGAAATGTCTATCACATATGGATGTCCATGGTTGGAAATCCTTGCCTGGAGTTTCTCTAGCAGGCAGTCTGCAAGCTTTACAAATTTTGGCCGAGAAAACATACCTATTTTGTACTCTTCTATTCTACTTATCAAGCTATCAATGTCTCCGCGGAAGTGTTCTGGGACGAAATCCGCTGTAGGATCCTCACCCATCATGATGAACTTCAACTGCAGTAACACCTTGACAAATTCATCTTCATTCCAGGGATGCAAGTCGGGATGAACCATCCATTTCATTTTTATCTGGATTAACACCTTGACACATTCATGAAACTCTCCGAGGTGGAGAGCGACCTTTTGTAGGACCGATGCGGAATCTGATGAGGTGATCACTGACATCCACCAATCCTTCTGGGTCCATTCTGTGACCAACTTCCGGCCACACAACATTACACGCCTCAATTCCACCAGAGCCGTTACGTAACGAGGATCCATTGAAAAGCCCTGCCTGAATATTCCGTGTTCCAGGACCCCGACGGCCTCTAAGTAGAGGGTTCCAAGGACTAGGCACATGATTTGGTTAAACTTGACCTTCCTCATATGGGAAAATACAATGTTCGCCAGATTTACACATTCATTCAACAGATCCTTCGGAGATGCCATACTGGAACAACCCGTGAAAATTTCCTGACGACGTCAACTAGATTGAGAGAACGACAGACAGCAGCTCGACAATCAATATCCACTATACTAAAACATAATACGGTTCTACTTGATGCTGCTAAGCCACCCGAATCTAAAACAAAGACCTTGAATCCGTCACGCCCCCGAAAGGTGGGAACCGCTCTCCTCTCGACTCTGGACTAAGAAACGTCCTTCGACCCAAACAGTCTTCCGAAACCCGCCCAGCAAACCCTTCAACTCCTCCAAAATGTGTTTCAAATCAAAACCTACCAGGTGAAACCAGGATTCGCCACTACTGCTGGGGGAAGGGACACTAGTGACTGCTGTTGTCAAACGCTCAACTGCTCAAATTCTCAAGTTCCCCTTCTTCGCTACACATACACAGGTGAACCAGAAAGACACGTAAAACTGCGGGTTGCAAGCATGGGAGCTTGGATTGCTGCAAATTGAGTTGAAGTTGACCGCTCTGCACCATTTGCGAGCCTGCTGAGAACGAACACATCCGCGTGAGTTGTATAGCGGAACATTCCAGCTCTATTCCCCTTCATACTCTACTCGTTTCCCGGTTCCATCCATCCATCGGATGTAGAAACCTCCTTTACTCTGCACTTCTATCATCGATTTCGTTCGAGTTCCATCCCGCTTCTTTCACCGAACCACACCCTCTTGGATAATCACCGCGTCAAGTATGGTGCAAGGGTGAAGGCGATAGGACAAGCCAGTAGCTGACTGGATTATTGGACTTGACTTCTTTGGGATGTCACGACGCCACAGCATTGGCAGTACACGACATATCAAATGCCTAAACATGGGTCATTTCGTGTTGTATGTGGAGGGCACCTTATATCTGTTGGCCTTGCCTTGGTAGGCAAGGATATTGTGTTTTATAGAGTATAATAGCTTAATGAATTCTGCTGGCCCCTAAGTAGTAGGTCTATTTTTATATGAGGATTTTTAAAAGATGATATTTTGGCTTGTTTTTAAACTTGAGATTACTTACAGAGGTATGATATCTTGAAGGATTTTGGTTTCTTTTAGGGGATTTTTTTGAAGATTGTATTTTTGCATGGTGAAATATTTCAATTTCCATGATTCTTCTTTGCCTTAAGATACTTGTTAATGTAAATGGCAAGTTCACAGTGTGACACACCTCTTGTTAATAGTTGCACTTGTCACCCATTTCCAAGGTGATAATCATATTATTTTATTTTATTTTATTTTGATGCAATGGCAGATGTTGAGGTTGGCATTATTTCCTTTCATGTGCTATCAAGCTTTATTACCTTGAGTTGTTCATTCTCAGGTCCTTTTGAAAATTTTAGGTCCTCTTTGAAAATTTTAAGTTCCCTTTAAAAATCTTGCAATACAATTGTATCTTTACTTATAGACTTCTTTGACAGACCATCTACACAAGTTTATGATTTTAATTATTGAATCATAAGCATATAAGGAAAAGAAAAACAAAACAAAGATTAGAGCTAATCTATTTTGTCAAATTTGATTTTAAATTTTCCTTTTAATGTTTTGTTTTGTTTTTGTTTTTCTTTCTTTCTATAGGGTGGACTGTGAAGTGACGAGGGGAAATTAAGTGGGAGGGATTTTAATAACCACCTATTCACATACGGTTTTTTTTTTCCTTTTTTTTCCTCAAATTGGAAGGGTGAGGGAGGTGGGGTGAGGGGCTTCTATCAACCATCTACTTTTTTTCTTTTTCTTTTTTCATGTTTTAGGTGCACCACCCATCCAGAATGGTGTACTAGTTCACTGCAGCCCCATGAAAGAGCTTCAGAAACATTTCAAAATTCTGTCCTGTTGCCTGCCCATGAGCATGGCCCAACACAAAGAACAGGGCCTTTGAGGAGGGTCTATATTATTTATCCCAAGCACATGCATGTGCTACTTATAGTGATGATAATCACTAATGGATCCCCATGAACACCCCAAAGGCTCAAGGGATGTTATTCGTCCCAAGTTCATGCATGTAACAGAGTTTATACTCAAACAAGAGTATTTCTTTTTGTTGCATTTTTCTTTTTCTTATCTTCTTTCAATTAATCAAGCATGGCCAGGTACTTTACACAGGTAAATGGCACAGCTTATAGAAAGGAGCACAAATTTTCTTTCTGTGGTCTTGGTCGCATTCAAATAATGCAACAGAGGCCGGTACTTAATGCACGTAAGATTCAACAAAACCACAGCAGTGCTTTTGTTCTCAAATTCCTCAAGTAGGTGCACTTGCTAGGATCCTCAGCATTAATTAGCCGTAAATGGCGACTGTCATAACGGGCTAGTAGATCTATTTTGGAATCCTGCCTAGTTCTGGCGACCTACAGGAACCCACTGTCTAAATCTGGCGACTTCTCAGTATTTTTTCTCAAGATATGGCGAATTTTTTTTTTAAATCTTTAAAATCCCTTTGTTGGATTCGCCAGCCCTTTTTTTGGTCGCCAGGTTGCGAAAATTAGCCCCAAAAAAAACACTGAACCACAGTAAGATATCTATACAATACAAAGATCCCAAATGAATGGGGCTTTAGAAAATGTAATGCCTGCCTTCAAAAACATAACGTGGTACGTGGAGGAAAAATTACTTTTTAAAAAAATTTCTACTGGAGCAATACTGGCGAGCCTCCCCAGACATTTTCAGTCAGATTTCACATTATCTGGCGACACTTTTGAAGGGGATCACACCCAATGGATAGCCTTGTGGCGACACGCCACCCAAAAAGGGGCGAAATTTGGCGAACTGTTTTCGAGAAAAAGGAAAACTTTCGCCAGAAATTTTTGACAGTGCCGTCATGCCAGTCGGCGATATTTCGGGGGAAAAAATTGATTGGCTGTGCCCTCCAAAATACACTATAAGAAGTAGTCAGAGGTCTTTATAAATTTAAAGTGCCCTCCAAACTCACTAAGAAATTTCATAGAGCACTTTACATAGTTTTAGGCTTTTGATAAATGTCCAGGGGTGGGGGTATTATTTTAGTGTTAGTAGGTTTTGGGATTAAGGCAGGTTCAAGTCCAAGTTATAAGTTAGATTAAAGGTGGTAGTGATGGTGATTGTATCAAACTTAGGTTCTTTGGATCATGGAAACGTTTTATCAACAACTGAAACCTTGGATCAAAGGTTTACATTTTGTTGGAATGATCATTGAAACCAAACCAAGCAACCAGCCTCTATTCAAAATTGAATTGCAACTTGAGTCAGGGTGTTATCCTTTTTTAGATAAATCCAAATTCTCTAAATACATAAATACAACTTTATCCTATAAAAATATATAAGCTTGCTCCCACATTTTAGACAAGTTATTGCATTTGACTGCTAGTGCATAGCTTTTGAAAAAAATTAACAGTTTGAAAGTCGGGTAAAAGATTTTCATATTTTTAGGCTTGTTTTTCGAATTTACACTTTAAAGAAAATTTTCAAATTTTTTTTTCACCATAGTGTGAAAATTTTCAAAAATAAAATTGCTAATTATACATAATATTACATAATCTCTAGTTTTAATTAATGTGCATTAAGGTGCATTCACACTTGGTGTTAAGGACTCTAGTATTAAGTCTCCTAACACCAAGCTACTCATTTAGAACCTAAACCTATTTACCACAAAGACTTTATGTTAAGTTAGCATTCACTTAATTTTAAATAATCACTCATTTAACATTGGATGCCACCTGGATTTTCACTTAACACTGAATTAACACTATGTGTGAATGCACCTTTACTTGAACAAGTTATTATTCCATAAATATGTTTGTTCAGTTATGTGTAATGAAAATGAAAATGAAACTGGACCAGCTCTAAAAATTTTATGAAAATGACTGAAACTAAAAGCCTTACAAATCCAAAGAACTACTCTCAAGACCGAATCAAGTTTTATTACATTTGAATTTTGTAATAAAAAACAGAAAAGAAAAGTTAGAACCAGGACCAAAGGTTTCTTCTGAAATGAACCATTTGAAATCCAGAACCTAACAACACTGGTATATTCTCAAAATGTAAGGTCGGACCCAACTGCCCGCTTGTCCTATGCAGTTCCATTGGGAATGCCCTCACCCTTGCACGTTACCTTACACAGAGATCATGCAAGAGGTGTTCTTTTGTATAGGAGAAGGCCCTAAGTATAGGACCTTAAGGATTTTAGATCCCGCCGGAGGCCGGGAGGATTCAAAATACAAACAGAAAAAACGGCGGGCTTCACGTCAAGAAACAGGATGCAACTACTATAAAATCGATTGTAGAAATGGAGAGAAAAAGAAGTTTCAACAGAGGGAAACCAGCGGAAGACGAAGGAAACGAAGCTGGAATGTTCCGCTACACAACTGACGCGGATGTGTTCGTCCTCAGGAGGTTCCTCCTAAAACGCAAAGGGCGTGTCGGAAATGGCTCAGAGCCTTGAGCTTCAACTAAATTTGCAGCAATCCAAGCTCCCAGTGCTTGCAATCCGCAGTTTATGTCTCTGTCTGGTCCGCATGTGTATGTATGTGCGCTAAAGACGAGGGACTTAAGAATTTGGGCAGTTCCGAGTTTGACAACAACAGTCATGAGACTTACCCCCTCTTCCAGCAGTACCGCTTCCTGATTTCAACTAGTACGTTTGATTTGAAATAGATTCGTTCGCTTTCACTTGGGAACCGAGATTCTTGTTGAGCGGTGATTGAAGTGAAGAAAATTTCGACGTGATCAACATACGACATCCAAATCTTTTGGAGGAGTTAAGGGGTCTTGGTTGTTGGGGTTAGGGAGGCTGTTTGGGTCGGAGGACATTTCTTCGTCCAGAGTCGAGAGGAGAACGCTCCCTCGGTTTCGGGGGCGGAATGGATCCGAGTGGCTTAGGATTTCTTTATGTTTCGGGGGCGGGATGGATTCAAGATTTTAGGTTTGAGGTTTGAGTGGCTTAGGCTTTGTTTTAGGTTCGAGTGGCTAATTAGCAGCATCGAGTACAACCGTATCAATGTTTTAGTGTAGTAGATGTTGATTTTCGAGCTGCTGTCTGACATCGTGCTCATTATCTTGGGTTCGTTTCCAAGTTTTGTTCCAGTATGGCGTCTCCCAGTGATCTGTTGAACAGATGTGTAGATCTGGCGAAGGCTGTAAGTTCGCAGGTGCCGGAGGTCAAGTTTAACAAATTATTGTGCAAACGCCTTGCAACCACCTACGTGCACTTCCTCAAGGACCTCAAACGCGAGTTTAGCGAGGACTTTTCAATGGACCCTCGTTACAGAACGACTCTGCTGGAATTAAGACGTATAATGTTGTGTGGCCAGATTTTGGTCACACAATGGACCCAGGAGGATTGGTGGATGTCAATGCTCACCTCATCAGACTCTGCAGTGGTCCATCAAAAGGTCGCTCTCCACCTGAGAGAGTTTTTTGAATGTACCAAGGTGTTACTCCAAATAAAGAGATGCATCATGTATCATCCCGTCTCGGACCTCTGGCATGCAGACGTCCCAAAAACCTTTAGAATAGACATCGATAGCTTGATATCCAGCATAGAAGGCAAAAGAGGTCAGTTTTCAAGCTCGAAATTTGAAAAGCTTGCACACTGCCTGCTAGAAAAACTCAAGGCAGAGATTTCCAGTCATGAACATCCATACAAAATAGACATTTCACGTGATGTGGAGATTTTGCGTCAGCATTATCTTGGATCTGGATCATTTGCAAAAGTGTACAAGTGCAAATTCTTTGGAGTGTTGGCTGCTGCTAAGGTTTTCCGCACCAACTGCATAGACATGCAAGCAGTGGAGGAAGAAGCAAAGCTGTTTTCAGAGTTGCGACACCCAAATGTGGTCCAGTTCATAGGGTATGGCGTCAAGGGATGTGAGTCTGTCATTGTTTCGGAGCTTATGAGCAAGGACTTACGGACATACTTAGATGAGAAGAAGAATGCTGGCCAAGGACCTCCTCTTCCTCTGCTGGTAGCCATCAACATAATGCTACAGGTTGCGGAGGCCATGAACTACCTGCATGAAATGGGGGTGATACACCGTGATTTGAAGGCGACTAATGTTCTTGTAAATGTTTTGGAGGATCAAGATGGACGCCTTTCCTCAACGTCTGTGCAAGCTAAACTCGCAGACTTTGGTGAGTCAAAGTCAAAGTTGCATGACTCCAGGTTCACCACACGGCCGGTGGGTACAGCCCGGTGGAGAGCACCGGAAGTATTTCAAGATGAGGCGAACAGAGAGAAATACACAAAATCAGCAGATGTGTATAGTTTCGCAATGGTTTTCTTTGAGGTCCTCACTGGGGACATACCATTCGCAGACATAGAAACAACAACAATGGTTCTTCGAAGCATTCGAGACGGAATGAGGCCTCGTTTACCCCATGTGGACTATTGTCCTGGTTACCTATCTGCACTCATTCAGAAATGTTGGGCCACAAATCCTGCAGAGCGTCCTCAGTTTCCTAAAATCTCCGAACTGTTGGTGTGCTGTAAGAATTTGATTCTGATGCATGCACGTCCCTCCCCTCAAATATTTTTCATGCACTCTGATGTGACTGGAAAAGGCCATTCCCAGCCTGAGTTAGGCCATTCCCAGCCTGAGTTAGGCCATTCCCAGCCTGAGTTAGGCCATTCCCAGCCTGAGTTAGGCCATTCCCAGCCTGAG
>Ga0116231_10004817_pt1 | contig 27060 bp, 21 predicted proteins | sample S1TSphgellanicum_2_FD_89695 | JGI IMG/M metagenome (GOLD analysis project Ga0116231, IMG submission 89695) | Host-associated microbial communities from peat moss isolated from Minnesota, USA - S1T2_Fd - Sphagnum magellanicum MG | ecosystem: Host-associated > Plants > Peat moss > Unclassified... | reverse complement strand
GAATTGCCAATGCGAGGGCATTTTCGATATCTACGTTTCAAGACCTTTCCAATGACACCAAGAACACCCCAATGCGAGGTGTTTTGCCCCTTGTTGTCGAGCTCTGAACATTCGGGAGTCCCGAAAGACTCCCAACCTCCAACTTTTCCAAGTGTTGGGCTTCACCCCCACACTTGGCCAAAATGGGGTTGCGACAGTTTGCATGAGTTTTGGTACCCGCAAGCATTAGATGCAAATCCGACTGAGGTATTGAACCATAAAGTTGTTTATTCTAAACCAAACTCAAACTTTGCATTTTGCCTCTTTATGTGGACTTGTCACTTTCGATGATCGATTAACCGAAGTGCACTTTCTTGGCAACGATATGGGATTTTGGGGACAAAACTGCCCTAAGTTTGAAGATTGCAATGTTAATATAAGGGTGGGCAAAATTTCCAATTGACTTGAGGTTTTCGATTAGGCACTCATCCCATCGATTTCTTCGATGTCCTCCATGTCACAACCCTAGCCTTAGGCTCACGACCAAGGCAAGGGCTTGCAAGGTTGCGGGTCAAGAGGGAAGCCTGGGGGTCACATCTCATGCTCCCAAGAGTGTAAAAGAGTGTGAAGGAATGAACCCTCATGCTCCCAAGAGTGCAAAAGAGTGTGAAGGAATGAACCCTCACACTCCCAAGTTAACTCCTATTTTGGGAGTTGGAATCCCAATGGACTCCCGAATTTTCAGAAGGTGAATGCAGGGGTCAAAACCCATTGGATTGAATATTTCTTTATATTATTAAAAAGCTATTGAAACTTAGATGTTTAAAATGGGCTCGCATGACCCATTTGGACATCTAAAATACAAGTTATGGCCAAAAGAAAGGCCGGGAGTCAAATTGGCAGTTTGACTCCTAACGATTAAAAGTCGGGAATTGACCCGATTTCCTTGCGTGCAGGTGGTGTGCGACATACCATTGAAAAGCTCGTGACAAAAACTACAACTTTGCTTTAGACCTCATCTCAATCAGAGGTATGCAAATAAAGTTATGAGGCCCCAAAGTCACGAGAATCCCAACTTTGGGAATTTCGGGACTCTCATTTGGGAGTCCTGAGACAAAATGCCATTTGGATGTGGGCCTCATGGAGAGGTACAAAATATACTATAAGGGGGAAGGTGGTGGCTTCCCCCAAGTCCGGGCCATGGTGAATCTTATGAATCCGAGTTTGCCGATGGTTCATCCTAACACCAAAAGTGCTTCAACTATGCACTAACTAACTTGTTGTTTGGTTTTGTGTAGGTCTATATGAGTGATTCATTGCTTGTCATTATTCCTAGTCCCATCTTGGAGCTTCAACATGCCCCTCTACCCCCAAAGTGTGACGAGCCAGGGAGTGTGCCCCAACTCCTTATTTTTTCATTGTTTTCACTTCAGATTCACATTTGAGTCTATCAAGGAGTTTGAGTGTGCATCACTCCATCTTTTCATCGAAATCAATGGGTCCACGCTAGAAATGTGCTTTCAAAATTATGCTACCTCTTACATCTTAAATTTTTAATGTTAGTCTAACAGTTTTTTCATCTTCTTTTTCCAAATTTGGTATGATGAAAGTCAGATCTACCAAAAACCAATTCTGGAACATGATGTCCACAATTTGGGTAGCATCAAATTTGATTTTGTCCCTACTCGCATTGGGTTTTGTTAATGTAGACAAATCCTACAACTTGTTATAAAGGTTGTGAAAACCTTGGCAAACCACTTTACTTTAATCCATTGTTTGGCCAAGACTACGAAACTCACTAATTTTTTGGCTATGTAGGTAAGCCAGTTGCCCTTTCAACTAAATTACTTATATTAATGTCGATAATTTGGCTGCATACATTCCCTGAAGAAGGGAAACCTTCCATTCTTCTCGATCGACAAATGTTTTTCGTGAAGCAATTTTCTAATAGATGGTTACTTATCTTTCCCTTTTTCTTTCCTTATTTTTCTCTTTGGTCAGCTTGGTTAATAGCTCAATGATTCTAGTTTTTGATAGGTTCAATATCTTGGCCACCATCTTTTCGATTATGAAAACCAGAACTCCTTTCACAATTGATTCAATGACTTCTAGATTAAAATAGGTGATGGCCTATAAAAACTCCTTCACTAATGGCCGAATCGAGCTTAATTTAACAATGAGCAAACAAAAAATGTCAACGTGCTTGCCCCATTCAACATCCCTTCCAAGGATCCATCATTTGAACTTGTCCATTTTTGAAAAAATGATCTTTCCTTTACTGGAAAAAATTATTGCCATAATTTTTTCTTCTTTTCATGTATTTCTAGTGCTAGTTGGCACCACCCGGTTTTGATTCTATACTCTCCTTCCTCTTCATTTTTATTGCCATTTCCTTGCTTATGTTTCCTTTCATCCTCACCAACAAAAAATTTGTACAAATTCTTACAACATAACAATACTAAAAAAAAGAAGTGAACAATGCTTCTTTTTTATGTTGAAATTCAAGTGCCTAAACTCGAAATTAGTTGCAAAAACCGTTTCATGAGTATGGATGAACTTTTTTTGTCCTTTCAGGATTGTTTCATCAGTTTGGATGAAAACACACCACGATTATCCCAACACCTTCTATAGAATTTGACATTAACGATTTTGTGACATAATCTTCCTTTGTGGATTCCGTATCGAAATTAATCCATACCAATTCCAAGCCAAAAAGTTTAGAATCAACTTCAGTCAATTGTGGGGTGGAATCTTTTGTTGGGTATTCCAAACCAAAATTATTCATGGCTAATTCTAATTTGGAATTTGTTGTTGAACCAAAATTTCCAACTATTTCGTCGAAAAGGTGTCATTTGGTGGAATTCCAAATTTTCTATTGGTCTCTATCAAAAATCAATGGAATGAAAATTATTTTCGGTTTAATAGTTTTGTATGTTGGTTTGCTAATGCCAACAACTAATTTTTTTAGTTGACTGTGTTTTTAGCGTAGTCTAATTTTTGGTAAAACCTTCCTGAAAATCTTTTTGTGAGTCCTCTTTATGCTCTCCTCCCCTTTGATGGCAACTTCAAGTCCTTTGGGAGCTTTCTCCGAGTATCAATAGGGTTTGAACTTGTTGATGTTCGACAAAATGGGATTTGATTCAAATTTGTCAATGTTGACAAGTAGTACAATATTGTTGTGGAAACAATGTTGTATTTTATATGAGCCAAACCACTATTTTTTGAACATTCCAATGTGTTCCTTTTTGCCCTATCGAAACCAAATAACTACATGTCTCACATAAAAAAAGTTTTAATTTTGTGGTTTTGTTGAGCCCATAACATCATGTTCCATTGCCTTGTACCTATTCAATATGTTGCCTCTTGGTGGGTTTCATCCAAGTGCTCCAATTCTACCATGTGATTGGTCAAAATACAAGTAGGGGAAAATTTTTGGTTCGGATGTGAATTGTTCATGGGTAGTAGGTATTCTATTAACATCAAAAAGTAAAGGCCATAAACTAACTAAATTGATGTGTGCATGATGGTTACCTTGAATGTTATGCGGTAAGCATATAGAATCGTGTGTAGGTGTTCATCCCAATCAATGCGATTTTCATTCACCAACTTAATAAGCAACAAACCAATGATTTTGTTGGATTCTACTTCTCCATCACCTTGTGGGTAATAAGTGGTTGAAGTCATATGTCATAACAAAAAATGGTTTGTAAAAGTTTAAATGGTAGTGAATGCCTTGATCACTTCTAAAGTAAGCGAACAACCAAACCTTGTGAGAATGAATTCATAGATGAATTTTGTTGTCATGGCCATTGTATTGGTGTGCAATGCCTTTGCTTCCACCCCCTTGATGGCGTAGTTAATTGCTACCAAAATGTATTTGTATTCGATTTACCTAATGGGTTTGATTAGGCTGACAAAATCCAATCCACACTTCATGAATGGTTTTATTGGCAATGAAGTTATCAATTTCGCTATGTTGTTATATATTAAATACCCTATTTGTTAACAATTGTCACAAGCTTGGTAGTATTGTAAAACATCTTTGTGCATCATGGGCCACCAAAACTTCATGTTCAAGATCTTGTGAATTGTGATTTCAGATGAAAAATGCCCACCACTAACTCCCTCATGTATTTCCTATAGCATTATAGGTATTTATGAATCCTCAAGGCAATGCCTCAAAACTTGGTCTTAACCTTAAAAATATGTGTTTCCATGTACGAAAGAAAAACATAAAGCTCTCAAGGCTAATTTTTTCTTTTACTCCTAGTTGTAATGAGTCAAGTTTTTTTGCTAATAAGGTACTAAAAAATTTCCTATAGCCACACCAATTGTAAAAGGAAAAGGGTAACATCTGTTGTTTGGTTTGGTACTCCACTTTCTTTTATGAAGTCAAACATTCGACATAATGCATCCACCACAAAGTGAGATCTCCATGGTTAATAAATTATCAAAAAGTCATATTCCAGGAAGCAAAATAGCCACCTAATTATTATACTTGAAACTTGGGGTTCGGACCAAGTATAACAGCGCCAAATGGTCCACATAAAAAATGAATTTGTTACCAAACAAATAATGAGAGTGAAAAACATACACCACTGCAAATGCTTCCATTTTAGTCATCGTATAATTCCATTTAGCATTGTTGAATAACTATGATGCATAGGTAAACAATCGGTCACATTTTTTGGTAAGGTTTCGCATCAACATAACTTCAATTATTAGATTAGAGGCGTCTGTGTGAACATGAAACTTAATGTCCTAATGAGGTGAAATCAAGATCAGTGCATCCATGTAACACTCCTTGATCTTTTCCCAAGCCTATTGGCACTCCTTTGTCTGTTTGAAAGTTTCTACCTTTCGTAGTAGCTTAGTAATAGGAAACATAATGAAAGCAAAATCCTTGATGAAACACAATAGTATTGTGCCATGCCATTGGAAACTTAAATATCCTTAGGTGTTTTTGGTGGAAACACGTGAACAATCATTGAAATTTTCTTGAGATCTAGTAGTTCGCCTTCCTTGGATACCACGTAACCCAAGATAATGCTTGAGTGCATGAGGAACATACATTTTTCAAGCTTCAAGCTTATATCAAATTCTATGCATTTATTAAAACATAATCGCAACTTTATTAAATGGGTGTTCAAATCGTTGAACACGCTTAAATAATCCAAGAATAATTTCATGAAAACTCCAAATTAGTATTTAAAAGTCGTACTCACCACCCATTGGTAAGTTGGTGGAACATTGTCAAGTCCAAATGGCATGATTACCTAAACAAAAGCTTCCCAATTAGTGATGAATGCAATCTTGTACCTATCTTTAGGGGTGATCATAATCTAGTGATAATTGGAACATCCATCCAAAAATGAATAGACCTCATGACCTGCCACTTCATCCAAAACCTATTTAGTAAAAGGTAAAGGATATGGATCTTTTTTAGTAGCAACATAGAGTCATCAAAAATCCATGTAGATCCTAAGTTTATCATTCTTTTTCAATACAACAACAATTGGTGACAACCAACTAGCTTCTTCCACTAAGGCAATGAAACTTGTACTTAAAAACTTGTTTAAATCATGTTTGACTATTACAACATAATTTTGGTTCATTTGGTACTTGATTTGATGAGCAAGTGGATTGGTGGTGTTGAATTCAATGCGATGCCGAACAATTTGTGGTGGAATTCCCATCAAGTCAATATAATTCCATGCAAATATGTCCTCATACTCCTAGACTAATGTTTCGATATTGGTGGCGATTAATTCATCCAATGCCACATTCACCTTAACCATTTGAGGATTTTCAATAGTCCCTAACTTGAGAAGTTTTACTTGGTGATCCTCAGGTAATGTTTAATGTGCAATTTCCAATTCTTGGACTCTGATGTGTGTAGGTGTAGTATCTACTAAAATCTATCCCTTAACTTGTGGAAAGTTGAACATAAAATCCTCCATGTTGACTTCTGCACTGAAAATTACAACATTAAGAATTTTCAGTTCTGATAATGTTATGGTTCCAAGTGTAAACAAATTCAATTTTGCTATTATTTTTATTTTATTTTTTTCATTTGTGACTCCCTCCATGAAATCGTAACATAACAAAACCCCAAGACATTTGGTATTATTATCCAAATGTTTGGGTACAGCAATGGTTCGCACTCTGCCATTGCCTTTAATGGTGATCAAGTTGTTTCCCCAATCATGAGTAACACATGCATTACACAACCATGGTCAGTCTAACAACATGGAATAATTGGAATCCAAAACATTGCTTTTCATTACTGTGAACTTCACAATGTAAGAAATCCCATGATGTGGATTTTTGATGAGTCCAACTAGTTTGGTGATGGTTTGATTTGCCATCCGAAGTGTATACAATGTTGGTTTAGGACTAGGAAATCCTAATTGTTTTCGTAGTTCCTTCGTCATGATGTTCACATCAAATCCCCCATTTAATAAAACGTCTTCAACAATGTTTTTGCCCGCATGAACCTGTATCATAACCATGTGAAGATTAATCACCACCACAATGATAACCAAATTAGGTCTTGTTGTGGTGATAGTTATTTTTCCATGGGCAAGCTTGGCAACAACATGTTGTCTCAAATTTGGAACGTTTTTGAAGAACTGGCCCAAGATAAGGGTATGTTTATTCTATAATAGTTGTTGGGTGATATATTTTTAAATCAATTTTTTTTTGGTTATTCCAATATTTCTAGTAAATCTTGTAACCCAGATCACTAATAGAAATTGGCCAAAATGTAACCACTTTATTTGCGACTACATGTGACTATTAATTATTTGCAACTACATGTAGACATTCTTGTGTTGGTTGTATTTACAATTACATTACAACTAATTTGCAACTATTTTTGTGTTCATCTTTCCATGTGAACAACATTTAAATTGGTTTTCATCCAAGAAAAACAATTCATGTCCCATTAATTGCAAATGTGACCAATTTAATTGTAACCTTATGAGTATACAAAGCCATATTTTGTGAATTCTAAGGAATATAGTTGGGTGTATTAATTTTTATAAATGTATATTTAAAATGTATACGAACAACCATATTACATGTCTATTTAACTATTATTATTAGCAAAGATGGCCTCAATATTATCGTTACACTAATTAGTGTATACTTTGAATATATTAAAATTTTATGTAAGATACTTACTAAATATATTGTGCCCATATTACAAGTTTATCAAAACCATCTTATTATACTTTTAAAAATTATTTTAAATGATATTTCTAATTATTAATATTCATATTGAAATTTAATATTAATTACATGTAATAAAAAACTAAATTTCAATATTATCTTCCATTAAAGCTTTTAAAAAATAATATTTTATTACCTGATGATGATGATGATGATGATATAAAAATGATAGGAAAAATAATTATATAAGTACTGAAATAATTGCTAAAAATCTAATATATTATTATAATATTTTCTAAATTATTTTCAAATGACCAATATAGTTATTAGGAATTAATTTTTTTTATTAAAATAAATAAATCATAATAGTTCTAACAATTGACATAATAATATATAATAATCATAATAATAAAATAACTAACCTAGGCTAGTTACAAATTACAATATTATTATTAATATTAATCAATTATGAAGTATCATTATATTATAATAATTATCCAGAAATATTAATATAAAGTTTTAAGTTTTTATATTTCAAATTCATAATTAGTAAATGATTATAATCAATTACTGATATATAATTTTTATTTTCAGTTTTATGATTTTATTATTTTATAATAATTACTGAAGTAGTTAGAATGGAATCTAATAAATTATTATACAAATGCAAAAGATTTTTTGTAGGAGAAATATATTATTAGAAATATAAAATATTTATTTTAATAGTTCATAAATATCTATTATGAATGAAATAATAATATGCATAATAAAAATAAAAGAATTAACCTTGGCTACCAACTAACTACAATAATAATTGAATTAATGTTATTATTACTATTAAATATTTATATATATATTTATTATGAACTATAAAAATGAAAATAACTATGGGAATTATTATAATAAAATAATTAGTTGAAGCTAGGTTTTAGTTATATTATTAGATTAAAAAACTAGGATTTATTTATTATAAATTATAATTAATGAATATTTCAGTTATTATATTAATTTATTTGGTTATGAAATAGTAATTAATTAGTTATGAATAATTAGCTAATTATTTCAATATTAGCCAATTATGAGTTAATTAAATTGGTTCATAAAGCTTTATAGTTAATATATAATTAAAATTATATATTATTACTATTTATCTAGCTAATAAATGAAGTAATATTTAATAGTAACTAATAATACAACTAATTCAGTAATCATATTATATTGATGATTATTACTATAACTAATTCGTTCAACTAATAATTTATAAAGTGAATTAATTAATTTTTAGTTTAGTTGTTAATTAATTAGTTAATTAGCTAGTTTATTAATTTATTTTTCTACATTTTATTCATTAAATAGCTAGTAATTTTATTAGTTAATTTGTTAATTAATTAATTAATTACTTAGCTAATTAATTAGCAAGTTAATTGTCATTTATTTATTTACTTATATATTTTCCAAGATGAAAAGGAAAGCCAAAACATATGGGATAAACTTTTTAGTTGCAAGTTGTAAATGTTTTATCTTTACATTTTCATATCTGAAAACATGGGCATATTGGATGAATCAATAAAAATGACTTAACCAAAAATAAAAAATAAATATTCATGTATTTACACCTAACTACATATTTCCCTAACTTACCTACCTATATTTTTACCTATCTACCTACATGCCTAAGTAGGTTGTTAGCCTAGGTAGGTAAATAGATGTTTAACTTAAACGGGTAGTTAGGTACATAGGTAGGTAGGTACTTAGTTAACCTACATACTTAAATAATGATTTAAATTTAATTTGGAAAAATTCAATTAATATGCCACATGGCAAATTTGTATTGCACCATGTGTCACAATCTAAACCATCCAAACATAAAATTATTATTTTTAAATTATTTCAAAATAAGAATAAAATATTTTTAATTATTAAGAGTTGGGACACATGGCAACACATAACTTATTCCCATTGTTCACCAAAAAAATCGCATCCTAGTTGCAAATGACAATACGCATATGATTAGTCAAATGATGAAGGTGTATTTTGTTGATTTTTTTTCTTCCAAAATTTGTTGTCATTTGTGATTAGTGTCAAATGCAATTGGTCCAACACGACTATTAAGATTTTAGTTGCAAATGTCACTTGCAACTAAAAATTAGTTGTAAGGACTAGTTGTAAAATTGTCATTTTTTATTAGTGGATAGATCTGGTTGAATTCATAAAACTGATAGCACTAGTAGATTTGGTAGAACTAATAAAACCGGTAGGTTTAGTAGATCCGACAAAATTGATAAAATCGGTAGGTTTAATGGATCTAATAGGTTCGAAAAATTGATTCTCAATATCCAAATCGAAATTATTTGTGAGGTTGGTTTTAACTAAAGTTTGCGTACTAGCTCTAGGTGACTCGTTTTGTTGTAGGTCCTGAATAACTTATTCAAATGAATGTTGAAGTTTTTCCTCCTATTGTTAATCAACCAAACTCTTGTTCTTGTGAGGTTTTTCCTCCTTGAATACCACATTTTATGGTATCTGACTACGGGTGGTAACTACTAAAACCATGTTGATAGCAACATCATCCTTCTTCGATGCAGCCACCATTATTTTTTTCTAAACATTGTTTGAGCTACATCCTTATGAAGGTAGTCATAAGTTTTACATGTTCAACGGATTTATAGATGAAACAACAATAAATGATGGAACTAGATTTGTTTGCTTTTTCGCAACCTCTTTTTTTATCATATTTATTTCTTATACTACCACGAGTTTGTGTCAAAATTCCATTCATTGCTACCTCCTTTTTGTTTTTAAGTTTGTTGTTTGAATTGTTTGGATTCCAATGGTAATGCTCCTTGGAATGTCTTGATTTATTACATTGACTGCAAATCAAATCTATTCGCCTTCCTTCACTAGCCTTGTCCTACTTGGTTGATGGTTCCAATAATTTATGGTATTCATTGGCATTTCCCATACTTTCTTCACAAGTGATTGCAATTTCCTTGTGTTTGACCAAGGTGTCCCTTTTCATCCCCATTGTGGTTATTTAGAGATATGGCTATAATCTTGCTTGAAAGAAAGTGGTCAACAAATTGTTGTTTGCTTGATTAAAGGTAGTTTGTTAATTTTAGTACATGTTCATAATATAGTTCCACCTTCTTGTCTTTGCCTTGCTTTATCATTTGTAATGCCATGTACATTTGTTCATCCATTTGTACTTTTTAGTAGGGTTTATAGAATGCAACCTCATGTTCTTCAAATGAACCTCATGATTGGACCCCGGGGTCCCATATGGACCCAATTGTCGCATAAAGACCATAGCAACATCAATACAAGTCTGATTCAGTCGAAGATGGTGGCAATCTACTACATTCACTGAGATCTACACGACTAGCTAATCATTTTGAAATTGTAAGGTACTTTATATTGTGGGTTAGCCTTGTGAGTTAGTTATGGTTTGGGGGAGAAGTAGCATAAGATGGACTTTTGAGCTGGCCCGACCTCCATTGTCTTTACCTTCTTTGGGCGACCCAAACTTGCTTTCACCATCATTAGCGTTGATTCGATCATTGCATCAATTGTTTAATGCTAGCGGTTGTTTTGGCGTGTCACCGGGGCCTGCTTTTGGTTCTGTTCTGTTTGATCGAGTTGCGCACGCAAAATTAGTGGAATTTCGAAATAGTACGGTAGGTCTTGGGGCGGAATCGAAAAATACTTCTTCCCCAATGAAATCAACTTTTTGTTAGATAGGGTTAACAGTGGTCAATTTGTAGTTGTATGGGAATTCGTGCTGCCTGTTCAACTGTAATGATATTAGCACCAAACAAATCAGACAAAATTGATCTCTTAATCAAGTCCAAACTTGACGCCTTGATTAGTGGGACGTACACAACCAAACTATCTGGGGTCGAACTCAGCGATCTCATGTTCATGAAGCCCTATTGAACTTGAAAAAATAGTTGAATGTATATCAAGTTGGAAGTTAATTGAAATGTTTCTTTAGGATTTGATCCCAACTGACGTAACAAGGGCGCTAAGAGTCATGATGGTCAATAAACTTTGCATTGACTCCTTTGACTTGGTTGACGGCCTTGACGATAGCCATTGGAATGTATAAGTTTTTGCCCTTCATCTCGTTCCAGCACCATGTGACGATTTGATCGGTAGTGTTGTGGGAATGTCCAAGGATCAAGTAAATCAACATGACCTTAGTGTAGAACATGATGGAGAGCAGGGTGAAGAACCGCATGACAAGTTGTGTTTTGTTTTTCTTGATGCAGTTGATGAAGATGACCACCAGGATTTTGGGCATCGCCTGCTTACGCTCAAGCATTGTTTTGAACTTATTGGAGTGGTACGTAAATCGCAAGCTGCATAGCGCATTCGCATCTTTGCTTTGCATTTGTTCGTCATAAAAGAGCACGTCGACGTTGTCATTGGTAAGGTCAGCAACAACAAAGTTTGAAACCATTAGATTGGAGTTAAAATAATCGGCCAATGGCCGTGAATGCCCATAATGAGGCATGGCAAAGCTACCACCAAAATCCTCGATTTGAATCTGAATCGTGAGCGTTACAATTGTGGATGTCATGTCAATGTCATTAACATCATGAGCATAGTCATCGTCGTAACTATCGAGGATGATAGTACGGGGAATAGGCTGATCAGGAGCGTGTTGCTTCACAAACTCCTTGACAAAAGTTGACATTGTATGGTGCTGGTTGATGGCGGCATCCATATGAATTTGTTTCTTCAAGAGCAAGTTATTGTGTTTGTTAGAAGGAAGGTCGTTTCGTTGCAGCTGGATATTGATACGAATGCAATAGTCGCATACATCTTTGGTGGTGCGAGCTAAACAAAGGCCAAGAAAGAATAGGTGGATGTATTGAATCCAGCATGAATATGATATGACACAATAGCCGCCATTGGTGAATTCGATCTTGTCCTTGTACCTCTGATACAACTTTGTGAACATGAACTTCGGATCTAGAAAATATTGTTCGGGCACCTATGAACGCAAGGGAAACCGTCTTCAACCTCCCAAGACTTTGCATCTACCTTGATCGTGTCCAGGTCGTTATCATGAAGTGCATGAGTAGGAACGCACGGTGGACGGCGGGTGTGAAGCGTGTCGATACTGTCTTGCAGAACCTTGCGCAATCAACTGATCTTTGAACCGTCGACGGGCAAGACGGCTCAAATCTCATGTTCCGAAAATCCGCTCTAGATCATATTCACGATGATCCTTTCTGATTGTTGCCATTCAACACTAACCTGATCCGTTTCCATAGACACCCAATTGGCATGGATTTTGTCGATTACATCCTAGTTGATTTTGGTAATGACATGTTCCAATGCGTTTGCCTGCCGATTCATAGGTGGTCGACGTTGCCGTTGAATCACAGTTTGATGGGACCCATTGACTTCGCCCGATTGATGTGATACCTGCTCGACTCGCAATGTTGACAACTCTGATGCGATGGACTTGGCAGACGCTGATAATGAAGTTGTGGTGGTCGATGATGAAGATGTCATGGTGGCCAATGATGAAGAGGTGTTCTATGTCTCCAGCAGCTGGTCGAATGCGAATGCCAATTCATCAACGGTAAGGTAGCGAATGATATTCTGCTCCCATCTTCACGCAAGGAAAGATTTAGGGAAGGTGACCAAGAATGCTTCAACGTGTTGAAGAGCCATTTGCATTTTGCTTATTGGTGTCGTCCTCCACATGTCGATATCCAATTAAAGTACACAAATGTGCATTCAACTTTTCATTCAACTTTTCATAGTAGTCTTCAACGCAACGCTTGGACATGATTGCAATCATGTTTGGATTGTCCGGGCGATGGGGCAACCATCGCTAGCGCAAAAATTAATTAATTGCCTTTGGCGTTTTAATTTTATTTGGAACCCCGGGGTCCTACCATAAGGTTCAAATCTACAAACTGGATGGGCTTTCATAGAATTTTTCCCCCATTCAATATGGCATCATGAAGTGTAAAACAAAACAAATTGCTGATAGCAACATCATTATTTTCTCCATTGGCCTGAATGGCCTTGCGAAGAATTCAAACATGTGCATCGGGATCTATTCCTACATTGTAGATGGGGTATGGTAATGATTTCCTAATTAGTGGAGGATTTGGTGTTATAGGGGGTTAGATAGGATACCATGAAAGGTACCATATATTCCAGGTAAACCCTATCCACGGCCCTGTTGGTCTTATGGCATATGGTCTTGGGTTTTGGTCTCTCAAGGGTCCACTACCACCACCTTTTGGATTTCCTTTCCTAGAGGCCCATTATTGCCACTATTGAAAGGTCCATCACTATCGTTGTTAATCAGAACACCCCATCTACTAATAGGCAATCTACAAGCATCTCTAATTGGGGATGGTTTGCCTTTCCGTTCATGGTATGGTTTTCTGATAGGAATGATTCGTGGCATCCTAGGGTTGTGCTTTCTTTTGGAATAGTTCTTTTCCTCATTTGAAGGCTCTCTACAATCTATTACAAGCTTAGTTTGTGCAAACCGATTTTGATGGTGTTGTGGGGTTAGTTAAAGGATCGGACATAGGAGGCCACATTGTAAAAACACTCCCTATGCCCCCGTAACCAAAACCAAAATACAATGTATAAGGTTTAACATGAAAATACATTGAATTTAAAAAACTTATTGAATTATGCTCCATGACATTTCCAGTATGTAGAATAGAAACAAATGAAATAATTGGCTCTCTACAAGCTAAACCCTAAACCCTAAACCTACATTTGGTAATGCTAAAAAATAAACTGAATTTTGAACATTCAGAACTAGACTTTGAACAAGTAATGATATTGAATAAGGTTTATGATCAGATTCTATTAGTACTATTTGTGTAGGCACATTACCAGACGAATAAAAATAATAATATGTTTAGTGACTCGAACTTTGACAAAAAAATACAAGCTGGAAATGCATGAAGAGAAACACAAATGTTAAAAATAGGGGTTACTAGACTCTTTTTCATCTGAAATGTTCATCCTTAAGGATTGCATGTTTCATATTTCATTAGAAGGTTCTTTCCCCTAAAACCTACGTAACTCGTGAATTTGCCTCTAGAATCAATTAATTTTGCTATATTTGGCATGTGGACTTGTCGTAATAGTCTCATAGTACCAAAAAAAATTATTTTTGATAAGATCCCAAATCAGTTCCCGTGGAGTTTTCGATTCATTCTTGATGCGTTTCAATTACGGTGGATGATTTTTAGTAGTTCGTATAGTTTTCAGTTTAGTATTTTTGATAACGACCTCCAATTCGTTTTGCTCCCCACTATGAACAGTCATAGCCTCCTCTAGGTCAATCTTTAGCTACTCAAGTCATTCCAAGTTACTTATGTGCCCTACTCAACACTTTCTTGCAAAACCTGCTCCATTTTTTTCTTCATACTTCTTATTAGCATAGGCATATTGTAAATGAATAGAAAAAAAAAGTTGTGATCTATGGGTTATTTTAGTTTTTTATTTTTATTTGTCAAACAACAACAATAATAAATTTGAGGTTTGTTTTTAGTATAGTCAAATAGTTCTAACCAATATTTGTCCAAATAGGAATGATAATGAACTAGAAATTTTGGATTCACTATATGTGGTATGGTCACCAAATGTTAAGGCCACCTAATGAACTACCGGGTTTTGAAAGTAATACAATAAAAGAGTAGAAGTTAAAATCTTTTTACTCTCCTTAGGTAAGCAAAACGCTTCAACACAAAGGGGACTATCAAATTTAGTATGACAATTTCATAAGTTCTCTGCAAAAATAAACTTGAAGCAAAAATACAAGGAAGAAGACTTGTATACCAAAAAGTCAAAATACTCAAAACATACAAAAGAAAACTACACAAAATTTTTATGTACAATAGTATGGCAAGAAAAAGAAAAATTTAATTTTAAAAATATTTTCATGCACAATCCATTAAGGGACAATGTCTTAAGCACCTCCAAAAAAAATAAATAGAAATAATGGAACAAGCAATTAACCTAATCCCAAAAAAATTGGTCATAAATATACATAGTTTAAAACCAATAATAAAAATTAGTTTCAATAATAAAATTTTCAGCAGGGGAAATTCGCTAAATCAATTTCAGTAGGGAAAATTTGGTTTCATTCACATTCTAGTAAAATTCCGATTTCAATAAAATCTACCTTCAACACTCCTTCAAATTGTTCCAACTCCTCTTCTAGGTTTACATTTATCCCAATAAAATCTAAAAGGTTAAAAGGGGATTTACAACCAACTTTATAATCACTAGGCCAATTTTTGTTCACAAAAATTAATTAGTCTAAGTTTTATAATTGTAAATGACATCTTCTCAAATTGGTGAGGATTGTAGCCAAGGAAAAGATCCTTTCAATCTCTATTTGGGAACCAACAATCCTTAATATTTGATAAACAAGAAACCAAACTATGGGAAACATGGCTTCATATTTCTCCCACCATCAAAGAAGACATTTGATCTCCTTCACATCCACCTGATAACACTGAAAAACCAACAAATTTCTTGTAACAAGGTCTTTTCTCGACTTAATACTCCTTATTGTCATTTGAAAAAATCCAAATTGTTATCATCATCTATTCTTTGATTAGCAAAACCATTATTATATTTTATCGATGGATGCAAATGATAATAACATTTCATGAACATAACATATAATGATATCATATTATATTGCTCAACAATTGTTACTCCTTGATCATGACCAATGAAAGAAGACATTAAACAAAGGCTTTTAAATTTTAGTTCCAACATTAGAACTAACATATTATGTTTTTTTTCATCAAATTTCCTCAAGAAAGAAATAAACTTATCTGGAAATCCACCAACCCACTATGAGAAAATTGTGTCGTTACAAGTTGTCCGATGCAACTGAAAAGTGTCTAATGTAACTAGATTACAACTAAAAAATGTACGATACAACTAGATTACAACTAGATAAACAAGTTACAATAGACATGATTTTCTCATAGTGATCTCTAATTTAATGTTGGAAGCTAAACAAATTAATTCAAATGTCCAACCAAAATCCTTTTCCATTAAGGTCTAAAAAGATTGTGCATTTTTTTGTTCTTTTATCAATTTCAAACTCATGGAAATGGTAGAATGAAAGGCATCATTTAACAACCATTGTCCCTTAAATTGGTTTAAAGTACAAGTCATTACAATAAGGAAGAGACAACCAACAACAATTTGACAAATATGCCATGTCAAAAGGGCATTAGTAGAAAATGGCCGTTTTGCAACTAGTCCTTGTGATTAATTTTTAGTTGCAATCAACATTTGCAGCTAAAATCTAAATAATTGCATTAACATTAATCGTAAATGATAATGAATTTTGGATGAAAGAAAAAGTCAACGAATTACGCGTTCATTTTTTGACTTGTCATATACGTATTATTGCTTGCAACTAACATGCAACTTTTTTGGTGAACAATGGGAACAAATTATGTATTGCCACGTGTCCCAACTTTTAATAATTAAAAATATTTTATAATTATTTTGAAATAATTTAAAACATATAATTTTTTGTGTTTGGATGGTTTAGATTGTAACACGTGGTGCAATAGAAATTTGCCATGTGGCATACTAATTGAATTTTTCCAAATTTAATTTAAATCAACATTTAAGTATGTAGTTGCAAATAACTTGCAATTAAAAGGTTTTTCCCATATGTTTTGCTTTTCATTTTCATCTTGAAAAATATATACTTAAATAGGTAAGTGACAACTAACTAACTAACTACTTAACTAATAAAATTATTAATTATTTAATGAATAAAATGTAGAAAAATAAATTAATAAGTTACCAATTAATTAATTAACAACTAAATTATAAACTAACTAATTATTTATAATAATCATCATCAATGTATTATGATTACTAAATTAATTATATTATTAGTTATTATTAAGTATTACATAATTTGTTAGCTAGAGAAACATTAATTACATTTAATTTTAATTATATATGAATTATAATGATCTATCAACCAATTTCATTAACTAATAATTAGCTAATTATAAATAAATAAATAATTATTGTTTCATAACCAAATAAATTACTATAATAACTAAAATACTCAGTAATTGATAATTATAAAAATATATAGTAGTTTTTAAAAATCGAATAATATAATTAAAACCTAGCCTAGGCTAACTATTTTATTATAATTATTCCCATAGTTATTTTCATTTTTATAGTTCTGAATAAATATAAATGTAAATACTTAATAGTAAAAATAACATTAATTCAATTATTATTGTAGCTAGTTGGTAGCCAAGGTTAACTATTTTATTTTTATTATTTTTATTATTACTTCATTCATTATAGTTATTTGTGAACTATTACAGTAAATATTCTATATTTTTAATAAGTATATTTTTCCTTCGAAAATAATTTTTTCATTTGTATATTAATTTATTGGATTTCCATTCTAAATACTACAGTAATTATTATAAAATAATAAAACTGAAAATAAAAAATATATCAGTAATTGATTTTACTCTTTGAATTATTAATAATGACTTGATATTAATTATAAATTTGAAATATAAAATGCAAAACTATATATTAATTTTTCTTGGTAATTATTATAATATAGTAACACTTCATAATTGATTACTTATAATAATATTAATAATAATGTAATTTGTAGTTAACCTAGGTTATCTATTTTTTATTAAATTTTTGGTAATTATTTCAGTAATTATATAATTATTTTTCCTATCATTCTAATATCATCATCATCATTATGATCATTATGTAATAAAATATTACTATTTTAAAAAAATAGTGAAAGATGATATTGAAATTTAATTTTCTATTACATGTAATTAATATAAATATATAATAATAATAATAATAAATGTCATTTTAATAAATTTGATAAGTATAATAAAATGGTTTGTATAAACTTGTAATACGGCAATATATTTAGTCAATATTTTATATAAATTTTTAATATACTCAAAATATACGCAAATTAGTTTAACCATAATATTGAGGCCATTTATGCCAACAATATTATTTGAATATACATGTAATATGGTTGTTCATATACATTCAAAATATACATTTATAAATCTTAATACACCTAACCATAATCCTTAGAATTTACAAAATACACCTTTGTATATTCATAAGGTTGTAAGTAAATTGATCACATTTGCAATTAACGGGACATAAATTGTTCTTCTTGAATGAAAACCAAACTAAATGTTGTTCATATGGAAGGATGAACATCAAAATAGTCACAAAGTAGTTGTAGTGTAGTCGCAAATATGACCAAGAGAAGAAATAGTTGCAAAAATGTCCAAATGTAATTACAAATAATTAATAATCACATGTAGTCACAAATAGAGTGGTTACATTTTGGCCAATTTCTATTAGTGGGGTTGGAATTTTGGTTGTCATCTTCATTGAACTTTGCTTACGATAATAAAACATTATAGCATTTTAAAACTACAAAATCTCTTGAAAAAGAATGATTTTGCTGGTAAACCTACAAAAAAAACAACAAATGATCAAATCTACATTGTAGTAAAATCTTAACAAAAATCAAAATAAATAAGGAAATATTAAAATTTTGATGATAACCTTGTTTTAACTATAATGTTCAATTTTTTTTGAGGAAGATTCAAATTTACACAACCCTTATTCCATTTTTGTATGCCCTTCCCTAACTTTTTTGACCAAATTATGCATTTATTTATGTCAAATTGGGTACTTTTGACAAATACATATTTAAAACACTTACAAAGTTTTTCATTAGTTGAAGCATATTAACAAGCCTTAAAGAATGCATGGCCAAAATAACTACCTTGTAAATTATCGGCCAAACCTAAAATATCACAACTTACAACTAACTTTAATGTTGTAGTCATAGAGTTTAAATTAGATCCTTCATCTTTAACATATGCAAAAAAAATTTCAAATCATACTTGTTTAGTAACTTAGTTAAATATTTAGTTAATGCATGCCCAAAGGTATCAAATGTTTTGAAAAGCCCAATTGTAATATGTTTGGCTGCCAATTAGGCCTCCAAAAAAAAGGGGGGGGGGCAAAAATGTCATAAGCCCCTTTTGACATCCACAAATTAAAACTTGCTATTATAAAATAACAATATGTTAAATTCGGTAAAATATACAATTGTTTAGTTTTTTCCACCAACTCCAACAAATTAACCCTTAGACACAAATGTAGACTAAATCTCTTTAACCATTGACTTTCAACCAAATGCATTAGCAAATGGTTTTCAACAATTAAAGGAGTTAAATCTTCCAAAAATTGTTTCTGCTACACATTATCTTTCTTATAAGAATCTTTGGTAGTAAAGAAATTGGAGATAATGGTTCCATTTACATGAGGTTTTTTTTTCTAGGTTGTTTTTCCATAGTTTTTAACTGACTATTTATTTCTTTTTCAAATATTTTTGCAATCATACAACAGTTTGCATAAACATTTTTTTTAATGTAATAATTCCATTTTCACTGTTATACAATATCAAACCTTTCCTTACTTGTGTTTTGGCATTTGTTATTAAAACTGAACTTGCATAACAAATAATGAATCTCATCAATTGAGAAGATTTAACATCCACCGGCTTATTGCCATTTACATAATAAAATGATCAACATAGTGCATTTCTATCATCATGTCTCCACTTGCTTATTTCAAGATTCAATTTTTTCAAGTTTTCCTTAATTCTTTCTTCCCCCCCATTTACATAAATATTTTTTTCTATTTGCAAACTTTGTTGGATTTAGATTCTTCTTCCATTCTTTTTTCTTCCATTACAACATCATTTGAATATATTTCATCATTATTATTTATTATATTTTCATTTTGGGATGACTCTTCCATTATCAGTTGCAAAATGAAATTCTACCAATGAATGGGGAAAAAACCAAACAATAATATGCAAACCTCTAGGCTACTAGTAAATAAATTCACAAAGACATTTACAATTTACAAAAGCATATACAAAGGCATTTACAAAAATGAAGTGCAATGTAAAGTTAGAATGCAAATTTAGAATGTCTAAAAACCCTAAAAAACCTGCCGTAATTTTTGAAGACAACACATAACACTTCATGCTCCAATCTCCATAACCTGCACATGGTAGGAGGGGGGGAAGTACATCACCTCAACAAGCAAATAAGGGACAACGCAAGGGTGATGCACTATAACAAGCATTAACATCGCAAGGCAAAAGATGATGGACCATAACAAAAAGTAATAGCAACGCACGACAAAGGTGATGAACCACAACAAACAACAACAACACAAGGCAAAGGATGATGTACCATAACAAGCAATAGTAGCGCAAGGTAAGGGACAATGGACCATAACAAACAATAGCAATGCAAGGTGAAAATGACGCACCATAGCAAGCAACAACACAATGCAAGGGACGATGCACCACAACAAGCAATAACAACACAAGGTGACAAATGATGAACCACAACAAACATTAATAGCACAAGGCAAGGGCGATGCACCACAACAAGTAATAGTAGTGCAAATTGAAGGCGATGCACCATAGTAAACAATAGTAAAACAAGGCAATGAGCAATGCACCACGCCAAGCAACAACAACGCAAGGTGAGGAGCATTCTAGCAAAGCAAGTAGCAACAATAACGATGACAAGGCGCAAATGCAAAACAAAAAGAAGAATAATAAACAAAAGATGATGAGGAAAAACACAAAAAAAACATGTTAATCAAACAAAAAGCCTCCTAGCTTTTATATTATTCTCCTTCCATGATCTCCCCTAGTCAAGGTGCTGCCCTAAACCCTAAAACTTCTAACCCTAAAACCTAATTCCAACACACCTCCCAAACCTTGAGAATTGGATTCCGATTTTCATACGAAAACCCATTCGGTTCTCTCTTTTTTTCCTGTAATTTCTGGTTCTGGTTCTCCTAGTCGATTTTCACATGGATGAGAACCTTAAAACTGGGTTTCAGCCCAATTTTCACCCAAAATGAGAATAGTTGATTCTCAATGTGAGAACTGGGCTGAGAACTGATCTGAGAACCAGGTCACCCAGTGAGAACTGCCCAACACTGCTATATATACTGGTGGGGGGGCAGGGTTCTGATTTATTTAATAACCGCCGGTTCCAGGTATTTGGGAAAAATCAGAATAAATGAACCACTGGTTTCAGTTATTTTTTAAAAAAATGAAATGAGAACTAAAGAATGGCATGTTCCAGGCATTTGAAAAAATCAGAATGAAAGAACTGCTGGTTTCAGCTATTGAAAAAACCTCAAAGAACCGCCTGGTTTCCTGAATGAACCAGCAAAGAACTGGCAGTTTTCTGGGCGGTTATTTGACTTTAATTTTTTTTGTTTGAAAACCATGGTTATAGATCAGAACCGAGTATTTAATGCTTAATAATCATGGTCATATAGCTGAACCAGGTATTTGATTTTTCTGAATTGAGTTATCAACTGTAAGAACTTCCCTGATAGGGCTTTGGTGCAGTTTTTCTAATAGCTGCCCCACAGGGGTATGCACATGCATGACAATGCACTATGGAATAGTCAATCCCCTGTTGCCCCTGCCCATTATCTTGGGTAAGTCACCAAGCAAGCTTGTTAGGGCGAGCTTGACAATGCGCACAACACAATGGGTGAGGGTGAGATCATTCCCGAACATTAAGGTCTGGGGTGGCAGATTCAACCCTTTAAAAACAAATTCATGTTCAACAAAGATTTTTGTCACTATGACAAGTGTATGACCATGGTAGGAAGATTATGTCATATAAGGTGTTCAAGAAAATGACATAATCTGCTACCCCAGGCTTTAATGCATAAGTGACGCAGTGTAATGGGTGCTGGTTCACTCTGGCCATAAAAGTTTCTGGCTGTACAAAGTTCACAAATGCTCAAAGTGTGTCACCATCAATTTCACTGAAATGTAGCAAGTCATTTGTAGTTTCATGCTTTCTTTTTGAGCATAAAAGTTAAATGTGAGTTAATCCTACATTATGACTCCAAGCTCCAACCACCTCGTGAAGCATATAATCTGTGAGTACAGAACTTGAGAATATCTGTAGCTGCACACAAGAAGAATTTTTTTCTTAGTGTTTCTTCATTTCCCATGTTCATTGTAAACTTTCTGCTTTAAATAATTTGCCTTACAATTTTCCCTATAACTTGTAAGCCCACATGTTTAGACTTCTACTTATCGAAAATTAGGGAGCCTTTCTAAGTTCTTCATTTTATAATGGACCAACAAATCTGGGAACCCAAATTATTAATTTTGTGAAGCTTTGTAAGTAGGTATTTGAAGGTAGATGACAAAGTTGATCATTGCTTATATAGCCTTGCGGTCAGATGTAGTGTCAATTTATGATCAAACATCATAGATGTTGTGGCATACGTCCATCCTTAGATGAGTGGAATCCTTAGAACTTTTTTATGTCTTGGCTCACGCTTTATCCCTTAGAGCATCTCCAGCTGTGCTTAGTCTTTGATCCTGCATAGTAAAATTGGATGAAGAAAGTCAAAATATGCCTGTTTGGCTCTGGAAAATGGTTTTGGCTCAGCATAATTGGCCAATCTAACGTTAGCTGGTAAAAGGCACACCAACGCTTTGCACCTGCAAAAAAGAGAGTAATAAATATGATTTGACTACTGGTCGGTGGTGATCATAATGATTGGTCCACGTGGTTTGCTATTAGTTGTCCCGCACCTATTTGTTGTTTCAGTTTTAAGGGTGGAGTTGCAAGAAAGTAAATAATTAAATTTTAGATGTGAATATTTCTCCTGGGTCACATACTGAGCACTGCTCGAGATGCTGTGACAAGATTTTACTCACTTGAATGTACTCAACATTGAGCATCACAAGCCGAGCGTGCCACAATTCCACCTACACACCTCACCCTACCAAGCTCCTCTTGTACTTGAGCTGCTCCTAACCCTCCTTACTAATGGTTGATGTGTAGTCTCACCCATTCCAAAAGGATAATGGCTTAGGAAAGGCCGATTCTGCGATCGACCACTCAGATATTGACACATGTCTTTACAGAACCAATCATTAAGAATAATGCCCGACCAAGCTTATTATCACATAATTTGCTACCAAGAAATTTTTTGTGATTTGATTTTGTTAAAAAATGGCAGAACTCGCCTTTAAAGCTCTGAACATTTAGTTACCTATTACCCTTGAGGTCACCCATGGAATGAACTGGGTGCTTCAATTCTCAACCAATTGTTCTTTGTGTGGCAAAATTTTGCCATATTGAGGGGGAAAAAAATTGAAAAGAATATTTTGTCACAAATTCCATTTTTGGGGGAAAAAAGTCACCAAAAAAATCCAAAAAATCACCCAAAATTGTCACCTGCTTACAACAGGAAAGGGACCTTAAGACTTTTTTTATTTTCATATTTTGAGTATTGCCAAATTTGGCTAAATGTTCTCATAGACGATGTTTATAACCCTTGAGTCTTGACTTTTAACACTAGTACTTTACAGTGTGCCCGTGAACATCTCCAAATATAGTTTTGAGTGAGATGCTACCCCCGGAGATGTTGCTACAAAGTCGGTGCACAATGGAAGAAGCCTGAAACAAATTAAAAAACCAGCAAATGTGGAATTGATGCCTATAGATTGCCAGCAGCACCCAAAAGTTTCTGAAATATTTGGCCCTAATGAACTGTTGGGCCCCCAAACCCCCCACCCCCAGAAATGAAGGGAGGACATTGTTTGGGGAAGTTCCACCCTCTCCCATGGTTTGTCCATGGTTCTGCCATTTCCCCTTTGTGAGATCATGCCCAAAAAAAAATTGTTTTCTTCCTAGCCAAATCAAACAAAGTTAATGCCAAAAATGAACCATTTGGGTGGTATCCTTAAAACAAGTAGATGCTTATGTACACAAGTGTTGTCTTACAATGGGAACTTTGCCTACAATTGTAATGTCTCATTTTCTTAAAACTCAAACATGGGTTGTGTCTAGATGAATGTGTCATTGTGTATGGTAAGGTAAACTCCAGGATGGGGGTGTTCCCAAAACAAGGGGCCTAGAGTAAGGTGTAATCAAGCCTAGCTTACCAGTGTAGTAATGTCCTCACCTATGGGTGTTAAGTGTTAACCCAATGTAAAGTACTAGGAGAATGAAGGATTAAACATTTGTAAGCAAGGATGGATGCATAGATCGTGAAGTGATCACAATTCACGGCTTAGGCCAAAGCATCTTATGCCTACTCTGCACCTTACACCTATTTGTAGGTGTATGGTACAAATAGGTGTAAGGTGCATCAACACCTAGACGAAGCACTATAAACAGATATAAAGTGGCCTCCTCTCATGTTAAAATAGTTTGAGGAGTGTTTTACATCCCGTTGAAAGTTCAATCCAAAATTTTGAGCAAAATGGCTTTGGGTTTTCAGTTCAGACAATACTTATTCATCCACTATCAGTTGACAAACACCAAGTCATCTATTTATGAAGGAAGGTAGTTTGTTTATTTTTGGGCAGGGTTCAATTGCCAGAAGTCAGAGAAAAATAGGAAAAATCGCCAGAATTGTTTATATTTAATTCTAGTAAGTAGCCAGGAAAAAATATACAACAATGATTTGTGCTTTGTACATGTTTAATGGCCAGATTTGGCTACATCTTCCCAGGGATGATGATTGTCACTTTTTGTACATCTTCTTCCTATGCACAATCACCACTTTAGGCTGCACTAAGAAAACTCCTTTCTAAAATCACAGCACACAGGTATCCAATTGACATGGTGGATAAACTAGTACACAGTTCAGAAGAGAGAATGACAATAAGCTATTGGAACCAACCAATTGACGGCACGGGAGCATGTGAATGTCAGCCTTATCAGACACAAATGCACACACATTTCATCAAACAATTCGACACGTATCTTTCAAAACCAAAAAGTGTGTGTAGGTAGCAGATTTGATTCCACTTATTTGACCAAAACCGTACAAGTATGTATGTGTGTGTTTTTATTTTCAAACGTGGTAGCGGTGCTCGACAATCAAAAACAGAGTTAGCACTCAAAAGTTCAAAACATGAAACCCTTACCCACCAGCACACACGACATCCCTAGTCTAGATAGAAGATAACATAATAATAAAACTTCCAATTTGGACTCATGCGCACAATATTCTCCACTTACGAATAACAAAAGACCATACAAATTCCCAACCTTAATGGGATTTACTAGCACACAAGCATCCTCTTCCCAAGGTAGGAAAAAGTTATAAATTCCCAGCCCTGAATGGGAGACTTAGGAAGCAACATCCACTTTGGTGCGAAACCAAATTGGAATAGCATAAAACAACAAGGGTTTTTTAGGGTGAAAAGTTGTAATATTTTTAGAAAAAAATTGAAATTGCCATAATTAGAACATAGATTGTTGAAACCAAATTGGAATAGCATAAAACAACAAGGGTTTTTTGGGGGTGAAAAGAAGGGATATTTTTAGAAAAAAATAATCACCATAATTAGAACATAGGTTGTTGCATGTCATCAGTGTATAGCATTGTCTCCAAAAAAAAAAATCCACTTTTCTCTCTGACAACTAGCCAAATTTGGCCAAGTCTTCTTCTGAATGATCCGCCATTCCACCTACCTTACAAAAATGAGAAAAAAAACCCCTGACAACAACAACAACAGTGAAGAAATAATTCATAAAATTTTCAGATATTTCTCAATCCGTGATGAGTCAAAAGCTTACCACGAGCTGAATGAATCACTGCTAGTGGTGCGTGTCCCGATGTTACTCCTTTCAGACAAGGGTGACAGTGTTAGAGCACCTCCAACGGTGTTCAATATGTGACTCCAGAGTATAATTTATTGTGAAAAACTCAAAATATGTGGGTTTATCTCAGGAAATTGGTTTTTCTGCCCCGAATTCGTGAACCTTGCCGTGGCTGGTAAAAGGCGCAACACAGTTGTGCACCTGCAAAGAAAAGTGTAATAAATTGGACCTGACTGCGACTCAGTATTTCTGATTGGTCAATCATAATGATTGGTCCAGGTGGTTTGCTATTAGTAGTTCCCACATATATGCAGTTCCAGTTACAGTTTATTGGTGGGGTTGCCAAAAAATCACAGCTAAACTTAGACGTTTAATTTTATTATCCAAAATGACATACTAATCATCGATGGAGATGCTTTTAGTCTAGAAATATACTTGAGTCTAGAAATATACTTGAGGGTTAGGGCTGCAGCATTGGTATAGAGAACAAGGGGTGTGTCACCTGTGGCCTTGCCATTTATATTAGAAAGTACCATAATGCAATAGAAGGATTATGGAAATTCAAATATTTCAGCATGCAAAAATATAATCTTCAAAAAAATCCTCTGAAAGAAACCAAAATCCTTCAAGATATCATATTAACTCTATAACTAATCTCAAGTTTCAACGCAAGCCAAAATATCATGTTTCAAAAATCCTCGTATGAAAAGAGACCTACTACCTAGGGGCCAAAATCCCTTAAGCTACTATATTCTATAATGAATCTAAACACAATGTCCTTCCTTGCCAATAAACACACATAAGTATATACACAAGGGCTATAGCATTAGTAAAGAAATTATATACACAAATATGCAAGGGTTGTAGTAACAGTATAAAAATATGCACACAAATATATGCCTACACAAGAGTCCCTGGAAGAATAGGATGGTGGGGAGCAGTGATTTTATTATTTTTCCTGACAAATTTTTGTCCTTTTTTTTTGGACAATTTTTTGTTTTTCTGGTGGGAATTCAATTAAATTTTGCTACTTATTTTTTATTTACAAAATATAGGATAGGAAAAAAAAAAAAAAAAAAAAAAAAAAAAAAAAAAAAAAAAAAAAAAACTATTAAAAAAAAAAAAAAAATAAAAAAAAAATATGGAAGAT
>Ga0116231_10004816_pt1 | contig 27064 bp, 22 predicted proteins | sample S1TSphgellanicum_2_FD_89695 | JGI IMG/M metagenome (GOLD analysis project Ga0116231, IMG submission 89695) | Host-associated microbial communities from peat moss isolated from Minnesota, USA - S1T2_Fd - Sphagnum magellanicum MG | ecosystem: Host-associated > Plants > Peat moss > Unclassified... | reverse complement strand
CGCCGGCGCCCACATCGTGCTGGAACTGCGCGAAGGTGATCGCAGTTGGCGCAACCCCTATTCGCTCACATCGCCGCCCGGCACGCGCCACGAATACAGCATCATCGTGCGTCGCGCCGCTGCATCGCGCGGTGGATCGGCCTATATTCACGACCATCTCTCCACGGGCCAAATCCTCTCTCTCGGCGGCCCGAACAATCTTTTCTGGCCAGCCACCACGGCCCGCAAACACTTGATGCTGGCAGGCGGCATCGGTGTAACGCCGTTTCTCTCCTATATGGCGGCGTTCGCGCAAACCGGCACAGCCTATGAACTGCATGTGCGTTGCAGGGGCACAGAGGAAGCAGCTTTCACAAACCTGCTCGTTCCCTGGCCAGACGCCCACGTGCACGCAACCGGCCGCGCCACCGGATTCGACGCGATAAAAATCCTGCGCGCCCAACCCCTCGGCACGCATCTCTATCTGTGCGGACCGGACAAGTTCATGGCGCAAATGGAGTCGGCCGCCCAATCACTGGGTTGGCCATCCAGCCGTATCCATCAGGAGTTTTTCGGAGCAAGCACATCCGGGCAGCCATTCCGGGCCGTGCTCGCGCGTGCCGGCCTCACGCTTCACATCGGCCCCGACCAAAGCCTGCTCGATGCCTTGGAGCAGGCCGGCATCGATGCCCCCTGCCTGTGCCGTGGCGGCGCTTGCGGCGAATGCAAATTGCCTGTGTTGCAAGGCGAGCCTGACCACCGCGACCACTTTCTTACACCCGAGGAACGCGCCCGCGGCGACGCCATCATGACCTGCGTGTCACGCGCGCACTCCGACATGCTCGTGCTCGATATCTGAAGGGACACCGACCCAATGACGATCGACTTCAAACCGCAAGAAACGTTCAGGGACGATTTCATCTACAGCAACAGTGAAGCGGCCATCCTGCGCTTCCCCTTCCCCTTCCCCGAAGATGCCTACCGCTACGTGGTGAATCTGGAGCCGCACAGGCGCGGCGGCCCGACCGCCGCCTACGACGCCGTCTTCGATACCGACGAGCACTACATCGCCGAATGCCGCGACCGCGCGATCACGCTGGCCGCCGACCCGGGTCGCTGCCAGGTTCTGCCGCATATGGAAGCGGCCGAATGGGACACGCTGGAACTGATGATGGAGAGCCTGGCCGCCGATTACCCCGCGCATTTCACCATTATGCGCAACAACGATGAATGGACTTGGATCAATCGCCCCCTCGGCATCGACCAAAAATTCATCTTTGGCCGCGCCGGCACGCTGCCCCAAAAGCCCTTCGAATACATCACCCGCCAGATACAGGGCGACTTCACCCTGCAGGATCAGCGAAACGGCACGCTCTATCTCGATGGCGGCATGGTGACGTGCCAGGCGGATTGGTCGCTCGATTTCGATCTCGGCATGGATTTCATGCAATGGCACGGCCCGGTGCCCGGCGCGCATGAGGCCGGCATTTTCGATCGCGCCCTGCAATATTTGCTAAGGCTGCAGCACGGCGCGCCCGTACGCCGAACCAACTGGACGTTCACCGTCAACCCGCGCCTCGATACCTCGCCTGAAAACTATCCGCATTGGGGGCCAGACCGCACCACCCTCACACCCGAAAACATCGGCGCCAAACTGCATTTGCGCGTGGAATTGCAGACCCTGTTTCGCCTGCCGCGCAGCAACGCCATTCTGTTCGGCATTCGCTGCTACCTGATCAGCCTGCAAGATGTCGCCCGCGTATCCAAATGGGCCAAGCGCCTGCATCGCGTTCTGCGCGACCTCGATCCGGCGGTGGCAGAGTACAAGGGGCTCGCGCGCTATCGCTCGATGGCCGTCGATTGGCTCGCGCCGTTCGATGACGGGGCAAGCCTTGTGGTGGGAACGGCACCGGATCAAGATAGTTTGCCCAAATGACGGCACACAGGCAAACACGGCCAACGCCGGAAACCGAGGTGGCCAAAAGCTTCGCCACCGGCTCGAACGCCGCGGCGGCGCCGGAACTTACCTTGGAGCAGGCCATAGGCGCGCAAATCCGCAGCCTGCGCCGGCGCGTGGAGCTCACCGTCATGGATCTCGCCCACGCGGCCGGCATTTCCGCCGGCATGATGTCCAAGATCGAGAACGGGCAAATCTCTCCTTCGCTCGCCACCTTGCAGGCGGTCGCCGCCTCACTCAACGTTCCGCTGACCCAGCTTTTCGCCTCGTTCGAGGAAAAGCGTGACTGTTCCTACGTGAAATCAGGCCAAGGCGTATTGATCGAGCGCCGCGGCACCAAGGTCGGCCACCAATACAACTTGCTGGGCCATGCCATAGGTGGTGACGTGGTGGTGGAGCCTTACCTGATCACCCTGCGCGAAGAAGCCGTCCCCTACACCGGCTTCCGTCATGCCGGCACGGAATTCATCTACATGCTGACAGGCGAAGTGGTCTATCGCCACGGCGAGGAAACCTATCATCTGCAACCGGGCGACGCCCTTCTCTTCGATTCCGCCGCCCCCCACGGCCCGGAACGCCTGATCAAGAAGCCGATGACCTATCTTTCGATCATCGTTTATCCGAGGGAGGCAGGGGCGACGTAGGGCGGATCTTATCCGCCTCTTTTACGGCGGCGCCATGAGAGGCGGATAGAGACCCGCCCTACGGCGTGCTTTTGTCGCGGCGCCAAAAGAGGCGGATAAAAATCCGCCCACCGAGGTCCAGGCCCAACACACCTTTCCTGTTCAGACCATATTACTTCTGGTTCAAGAACGCCTCAAGCGAATCATCCAGCGCCTCCATCCACTTCGTGTGATGCGCGGGCGCCATCGTCCCCGTCAAAGTCGAAGGATACCCACGGTCGCGATACGTCACGATGCCTTCGGCCTTATGGTGCTCCCACTCCTTGAATAAATCCGCCATCTGCCTCACGTTCATCGCCGGGTAATCGGTGTGTTTCAACAAATCCAACATGTAATCCGCCTGGAAATCGATGCCCATAAAAGGGTTTTCCACCGCCTCCTCGCGCGCCCGCCAGGCCTTTATGTCACGCTCCCTCTCCGACGCATCGGGCAGGGCGATGCGCCCCAGCACCACGTCGCGTGCGTACCAGGCCTGGGCGTCGAACATGTTGAATGTGAAATACTGGTCCTGCATGCCCAAGAAAATCAGTTTCGGGTTCGCCTGCCAGAACACGCCTTTATAAAGGCCGAGCGGATACAGCCGGTTGTTCGTCTTCAGCCGCAAATCCTCGGCGAGGAAAGGAAAGTGGTGCAGGTAGCCTGTGCACAGCACAATGGCATCCACATCGCGGCTCGATCCGTCCTTGAAAAACGCAGTGCGCCCCTGCACATGCGTCAGCAGCGGCCGCTCCTCGAATCCCTCTGGCCAATCGAACCCCATCGGCTTCGTCCGATAACTGAAAGTGATCGATTTCGCGCCGTATTTGAAACACTGCGTGCCGATATCCTCCGCCGAATAGCTGCTGCCGACCAGCAGAATATCCTTGCCGGCAAATTCGTTCGCATCCCGAAAATCATGAGCATGCAGCACGCGGCCCGGAAATTTTTCGAACCCCGGAAACCCCGGCATGTTGGGCGTGGAAAAATGCCCGCTCGCCACCACCACGTAATCAAACGCCTCCGTGTAAACCTGATCCTTCGCAAGATCTTTCACGCCCACAACGAAATGCCCGGCGCCGCCGTCATACTCCACGGACCGTACCACCGAATGAAAACGTATTTTCTCTCGCACGCCGCTCTTCGCCAGCCGCCCCTTGATGTAATCGTGCAGCACCGCCCGCGGCGGGTAGGAGGGGATCGGCCGGCCGAAATGCTCCTCAAAACCGTAATCGGCGAATTCCAGACACTCCTTGGGGCCGTTCGACCACAGAAAGCGATACATGCTGCCATGCACGGGCTCGCCGAATTCATCGAGGCCGGTGCGCCAAGTGTAATTCCATAGCCCGCCCCAATCGCCCTGCTTCTCGAAGCACACGATCTCGGGACTCTCCGCGCCCTTGCGTTCCGCGCTCTCGAACGCCCGCAGCGCCGCCATGCCGCTGGGCCCAGCCCCGATCACCGCAATCCGCTTGGTCAATTCAGGCTCCTCTTGATCGTAGGGTGGACGCAGTCCACCAAAGGCCGCGGTCAATCAGGCAAAGATCGTGGACTGCGTCCACGCTACGAAAGCCTTTTCATGCCCGCACACGCGTCTTCTGCGGGTCATAATGCGGGAACGCCGTTACCAAAGCCGCTAGCCGTTTCTGCCGCCCATCCAGCTTGCCGATCTCCAGTGCCTGGCCCACCGCCCCAAACCCCACATCCACACGCGCCAACGCGATATGCGCGCGCAACACCGGCGAGCGCGTGGCACTCGTCACCACGCCCACCTGCGCGCGCCCGGCAAACACAGGGTCGCCATGCCCCACATCCTCCTGGCTATCAATGGTCAGCCCCACAAGCGCGCGGTGCGGATGCGCCCGCCTGCGCGCCAAAGCTTCGTCGCCCACAAAATGGTCCGCCTTCTTCGCGGGCACGGTGAAACCAATACCGGCCTCGAAAGGATCGGTCTGATCGCAGAACTCCGCCCCCGCGAACACCAACCCGGCCTCGATGCGCAGCATGTCCAGCGCCGTCATCCCCAGCGGCGCCAGCCCATGCGGCGCGCCCGCCGCCCACACCGAATCCCACACCGCCGGCCCCGATTGCGGATGGCACCAGATTTCGTAGCCAAGCTCCCCCGTATACCCGGTGCGCGATACCAGCACCGGCGCATCGCCGATCCGCCCGATGGTGAACCGGAACCAGCCCAACTCCGCCACACTGGGCTGATGCGGCGGAGTCACCACAATGCCCGCCAGAATTTTACGCGATCGTGGCCCCTGCACAGCAAGATTATGCAACTGGTCGGTAGATGACCGGCACCATGCTTGCAACCCTTGCTCGGCCGCCAGTTGCCGCAGCCACAGGCCGCAATACGCATCGCCGCACACGAACCGAAAATTCTGCGCCCCCAGGCGAAACACCGTGCCGTCATCCATCATCCCGCCGGAGGGATGGCAAATGGCCGTATAAACAACCTGCCCCACCGCCAGCCGCCTGATATCGCGCGTCACCGCCAGTTGCAGCAAAGCCTCCGCATCCGGCCCCGTCACTTCGAATTTCCGCAACGCCGAAAGATCAATGCAAACGGCCCGCTCACGGCAGGCCCAGTATTCGTCGATCACCCCGTTGGCGGCGAAGTGCTCAGGCGCCCAAAATCCTTTGTACTCCACGAAGGATCGGGTCAGCGCGGAAGTGCGCGCGTGAAAGGCGCTTTCGCGCGTCAGTTCGGCGGGCGCGTCTGGTGTCATCCGGTTCGCAATCCCTCTGGAAAAAGCACAATCCTTGTCATACACGCGAACCTGGATATCGGTTGGCAACCACGCATTGGCGGGATCGATATCGTCCGCGCAGCTGGAGGAAGCGCATACCAAATCCACCAGAGCGCGCAGCAACACATAGTCGCCGGCGCGAGACCACGGCTCGTCGCTGCCGATCGTCCCATCCGCCCGCACAAACGTGTTGTAGAAAAAATTGATGGCCGGCCAGCCGGCGCGCGGCGCCACTCCGAAGGGCGCGATGGCGGCATTGAAATTGTCGGTACAGTTGGCGTGGCCGGGATAGCCCATATCCGCATAATATTTCGGCGCGCAGGCCAACAGAAACGCATCGTGCCGGCCCACCGTGTCGCGCACCACTTCCACCAGCGGCTGCATGCGGCCATCGACATATTTGGCGTGCAAACCCGGGGCCGGTATCGCATGGCCCATCAGCGTGCGCGTGGCCGTGGCATCGATGCCCCACTCGCGGCCTCGCGCCAGTTCGGCGGCATCGAAGGCAATGAAGTCGGAACATTGCTTTCCGGCGATATCGACGATCTGGATATAGTCGCCCGCCGCCACGCGATAGGCCGCAGCGGTGGCCGCGGCGATCCGCATATCGAGCTTCGCCGCGGCGAGCGGTGGCGGCGGTGCCTGATCCTCTTCCACCGGCAAGATGATGTGCAGCATGGTCGGCGGTGCCTGTTGATCAGGCGCCATAAGGCGGCCAGGCACCACCAGCAGGCACTCGGCCGCCTGAGCGGCCTGCACGTGGGCGCGCCGGCCGGGCATTTCAGACGCCCCAAAAACCTGGTAGGCGCGCGCGCCGCTGAAACTTGTCTGCACAGCCTCCGGGGCGTCCAAGTCAGTAGCCACATCGGCCAGCGAAATGCCCTCCGCCGGTGCAAGGCCTCAAATCGCGCCGTCTGTGCCCTTCACGAACAGAAAGGCGGATTGCTGGCCTTCCACATCCACAATCGCGGCAGCCTGTCCGGATTGCAGCACGAAACGGCACGCCCCGCGCCCCGGCACAAAAAGCGACCGCTGCGAGGAGGCAGGCGTTACCGGCGCCCCAAACATCCTGTCTCCGCTCACGCGTGCGCGCCGCCGGAATAACTCTTGCACCGCATCGTCGCAGCCTAGCCTAACACCCGCATTCTGGCCACAGAAATTTCCTGCAAAGAAGTTTTTGTTCTTACCAGTTGACGCCATGGGCGCCCGACGGCACTCTTGAAACGTTGCCGAAGCAGACTCTACCCTTTGCCCCGGCAACACTGGGGGTCTTTTATGTCGATGTCTCAAGCTGATTCGCTGCCGGAGCAAAACGCCGGCGCTGCCGACGCAGATCAGTTGCGCGACCTCGGCTACGCCTCGAATTTCGACCGCTCGATGTCGCTGTGGGAAAATTTCGCCCTCGGTTTCACCTATCTGTCGCCCGTGGTGGGCGTCTACTCGGTGTTCGCCGTTTCCGTGCAAGCGGCCGGCCCCATGATGGTGTGGTCGTATGTCATGGCGGGGCTTGGGCAGATGATGGTCTGCCTGGTGTTCTCCGAGATCGTGGCCCAGTTTCCCATCTCGGGCGGGCTCTATCCCTGGAGCCGCCGGCTGGTGGGCAAAGGCTGGGCCTGGATGTCCGGCTGGATCTATGCCTGGGCGCTCTTCTCCACCATCGCCGGCGCCGCGGTGGGCGTGGGGCCGTTCCTGGCCGATGCGCTGGGTTTCAGTGCCACGCCCGGGGTCACGGCGGTGATCGCATTGGTGATGGTTCTGGTCGCCACGGTGGTGAACCTGCAAGGCACCAAGCTGCTCGCGCGCGTCGCGATGTTCGGTTTCGTCTGCGAGCTTGTCGGCGCCGTGGTCGTGGGCGTGTATCTGCTGGCGTTCCACCGGCACAACCCGGTGGGAATCCTGTGGTCCACACACGGCATTCTACGCGGCGGAACCTATCTCCCGGCCTTCCTCGCCGGTGCCACCGCCGGCCTTTTCTGCTGCTACGGGTTCGAGGCCTGTGCGGACGTCGCGGAGGAAACGCCCGATCCCGGCCGCAGCATCCCCCGCGCCATGCGGATGACAATCTATATCGGCGTCGCCGCTTCCATCTTCGTCTGCGTGGCCTTGTTGCTCGCTTTGCCCGATATCGATGCGGTCATCGCCGGCACCGACGCAAATCCGGTCTCCGCCGTGCTGAAAGCCAGTTTTGGCATCACCGGCGCCAAGGTGGTGGTGGCCGTGGTCATGGTATCGTTCCTCTCCTGCATCCTCAGCCTGCAGGCCGCCGTCAGCCGCCTGCTGTTTGCCTATGGGCGCGACGGCATGATCATCGGCAGCTCGCAGCTGGTGAAAATCGCCAGCCACGCGCATGTTCCCTGGGTGTCGCTGCTGGTGGCGGGCGCGGTGCCGGCGGCCATCATCGGTGTCAGCCCTTTTCTTGCCGATGCCATCGCCACCATCATCAACTTCGCCACCGCCGGCATCTACATGGCGTTCCAGATGGTGGTTGGCGCGGCGCTCTATGCCCGCTTCCGCGGCTGGCGGCCGGGCGGCCAATTCTCGCTCGGCGCCTGGGGCCTGCCGGTGAATGTGATCGCGCTCATCTACGGGCTTGGCGCACTGACCGACATCGTCTGGCCGCGCACGCCCGACCAGCCCTGGTATCTGAACTGGGGCATGCTCGTAACCATCGTCTGCATCGGCAGCGCCGGCTTGCTCTACATGCTGATCGCCCGCTCGCACGATCGCGGCGACGCCCCCGCGGCGGATGCATGGGAGATTACGCGCCGCGCTAAACTGCGCCACAGCATGCGAGCGGTGGTAGAGTAAGGAGTCTTCTTTTTCTGAAGAAAAAGAAGCAAAAAGACTTTTATTCTGGTGCTCGCGGAAAGATCCAGGCCATGGCCTCGATCGTGGGAGATGCGGAAAGAATAAAAGTCTTTTGGTTCTTTTCTTCAGAAAAGAACATCTTTTTTTCCAGCACAACGGGAGACATGAAAATGGTCAATCGCTTGATAGGGCCGGCGGCGCTCGCTTGCCTTCTGGGCTGCTGGATAACCCGCGCGGACGCCGATGCCGCCTATCATTTTACCGATTCATCAGATTCCGCCGAAACCTTTGTGCTGACTGGCCACGACCTCACCATCGACCAGGTCATCGATATCGCCCGCCATGGCGCCAAGGTGGACCTCTCGGCGCAGGCCCGGCAACGTTCGGCGGATGCCTATGGCTTGCTCCTGGAGGCAGCGACGGAAGGCATCCCGGTTTACTGGTTCAATCGCGGCGCCGGCCAGCAAAGGGAGGTCAGCCTGTTCGCTGGCGATCCCCTCTCGCCGGAGAACAAATCCAAAATCGCCGACAGGCAGCTCAAGAATTTTTCGCGCGGTGAAGTGTCCGGTTACGGCCCCGAGTTGGATGGCGAGGATATCGTGCGCGCCATGATGGCAATTCGCGCCAATACCATGACATACGAGGCCGCCAGCCCCCCGCTCACGCAAATGCTGCTGGATTTGCTGAACAACCGCATCACACCAGTGATCCTATCACGTGGCACCCTGGGCGAGGGCGATCTCGCGCAAATGGGCGAAATCGGCGCCGCCATGGTCGGCCTCGGCGACGTCTATTACAAAGGCGAACGCATGCCGGCCGCCGCCGCCTTGCAGCGCGCCGGCTTGAAACCGCTGCAGCCTTTTGGCGCGGATGACGCGGCGCTGATCAGCACCGATGCATACGCTGTCGCCCAATCGGTTCTGCTGCTGGCCGATGCGCGCGATGCGCTGGATTGGGCCGACATGATCTACGCCATGGATCTGAACGGCATGAACTCCAGCGTGACACCGCTCGCTGCGCCGGTGCAGTCCAACCACCCCTACCCCTGGCTCAACTGGGATGCCGCGCGGGTGCTGAACCTGATTCGCGGCAGTTACCTGTTTCAGGACGATCCGCATCGAATCATTCAGGACCCTGAAAGCTTGCGCGCTTCCAGTCAGCGCCAGGGATCCGCCTGGCAGGCCTGGGCCGCTCTGCGGCACGACACCCTGATTGCCATCAACGCCTCGGACCATAATCCCGCGGTCCGGCCCAACATCTCCCCCCAGGATTCGTGGGAGCTTTCGACACCGCAAATGATGAAGTTCTATGTGAAAGGCGGCCCGGAAAGCCACGGCCAGCACGGTTACATATTTTCCAACGCCAATTGGGATCCCTATCCCCTGGCCAATGATCTGGAGGCGTTCACCATCGCCATCGCCAATATGGACGTGGCCGTGATGTTGCGCATCGAGCGCTTCACCAATCCCTTCTTCACCGTGCTCCGCGCCACCGACCTGGTTACACCCGAACAGGCTTTTCGCTCAGGCGGCGGCTACCTCCCCGTGGATATCTGGCAGGAGATACAGGGGCTGGAGGTTCCCGTGCCGCCGGAGGGTCAGGCCATCGTCGCCACCGTCGAAGATCTGGAAGGCCAGACGAGGCTGAAGGCCGCCCGCGCCCGCCAGGCAGTGGACGACACATTCCATCTCCTCTCGATCGATCTACGCACCGCCGGCTTCTGGATGGACCTGCGCCACCTGCAAACCCCTGCCCGCGCTTTCGGCGATGGCCCCACGGCGGCCTGGCAGGCGTTTCGAAAGATTCAGCCATTCACCGCCCTTGCGGCGGTATCAGCGTCCCGCACGTCCGCCTACGATTTCCTCAAGACCACGCCGGCCCGCATATTTTTTCCGCCCAATTTTTCTGCCGCCCTCGAAGCACCGCCGGCACCTGAGGCGTATCCCGCCGCCCAGCCGCATTGATAGCCAGAGCGATGGCCCGCTCAGGGGGGGCTGGGCAAACCGCACAAGCCACCCAACTGCCGATAGGCGGCATATGCGCCGATGTCAGAACGAAGTGTGAGGTTATTGGTGGGCTTATCGGTGGTCGTCGTGCTGTTCCTGGTGATCATGCCGGCGTTGCTCTATCTCGTAGGCTGGGGCGCACAGCGCTACGTTGGCCAGACCCCGGTCTGGAACACGTTTCCACCCCCGCCGAAATTGCCGGCCAAGCAACCCGAGGTCCAAGCGCCGGTGAAAGCGACGGCACTGGCCGACCTGCCCTAGGGTCGGCATCGGGCCAATACGTCCACGCCACCTGAACCCCGCAAAATGATCGGCCCGCCTCCCCTGGGGCGTGTCGTCCATTGTGGCATGGCGGGTCATCTGGTGTGTCAAAACCCATTCCCATGGTTCCAGAAGACCATCACCAAGGGTTACGTCTCGCTGGATCTGGCGGGGGAGCGTGTGGCCCGGCTCGTCATGGACCAAGGCTTCGCGCAACCCGGCAGGCATGGGCGCTGGGGCAACCGCCAGCGCGCAGGCGCGCAACCCTGTGCGCAGCCCCTCTCCGCCACGGCGAACACCACCGAACGCGCCGCCAGGCCATGGGAGCTGAGCGCCGGCATGGTGGGGCTGAGACATTTCTCGCCAAGCGGGAATCTTATTAAAGCTTGTGAAACCGAAGCAGTGTCAAACTCCGGGCAGTGACAACGCCTGGAGAACCTGAATGTTCGGACTGAAATTGCGTTTTCTTATGTATGCCGCAGTGCTTTTGCCCATCGCCACCCAGGCGGCGCCCACGGTTGAAATGCGCCGCCCGACGAATATCGCCAGTACAGCCAAGCCCACTACCGCCGCGGCGCAGGGTGAATGCCATCTGGCGAAGATGGAGGAGCTTCCTGCGTGGATCTTGAAATTGCTTAAACACATTCCCCACGGGGATCATGATGGCGGGGTGATCCGGCCGCCCGCTATCGGCTGACACTTATGCGGCCATTCCGGCTGGGGAAAAATTCTCCAGCCAGAATGTGCCGCCGCAATCTGAATGTTTACCAAAAAAGCCGCGGCCGTGTGGTGTCTCCCGTCATGCAAATGTCCGGCCTGCCGTAAGGTGCAATGCCGCTTGGCCTTGCACCCCGTCGCCGCACACGCCCCGTCAAAATGAACGACTCAGGCCAATCGTATCGGAAACCCCTAGAAGACGTCCCATATATAAAGCAGGGTCGTGTTGTTGTCCGAAGCGTTGCGGCCGTATCCGTCGTAGTTGTGGCCTGACCCGTTGAACTCGGTGTAGAGCGTGTATTGAAGCCCTATCCTGGCGTTGATGAAGGGGCGCCAAAAACTATCCTCCTTGCCGAAAGGCGCCCAGTTCACCTCAAAATTCCAGAATGTGCTGTTGGGCGAACCCTTGATGCTGCCGGTGGTGTCATCCGCGCCGGTGTTGTAGAGGAGCTGGTTGCGGTTGCCCCAGATTTTGTCCCACTGGATAACAACGCCATACGTGTCCTTGTAGTAATAGGTCGCCCACTCCCTGTATTCGTTCAGGTTGTTGTTCGGCTTGCTGCTGGACTGGTTGGGATTGAGGAGCGAACTCGACCCTCTGAGGTTCTGGCCCTCGAAATCAACGAAACCGTCCAGGGTAAAGATGTGGACGTAGTCGTCACCAATATACTGGTAGCCGTGGCTGATCATCAGATCGGTGTAGCTGTCGTGGCCAAACTCGCCGTCGCTGCTGCGCAGGTTGGTGGTTGGGTTAAAGCGCCCGTAGAAGAAATGCGCGCCGATATGGGCATTGTTGTTGCCCCAGAACTGGGAGTACGTCAGGCTTGCCCAGGGCTCCAGCCCGGTGGAACTGCCGGGGCCGTAGGCCTCGCCGAAAAGTTTGAGGTAACCGGGCGGCTGCGATACGTAGCCGCCGAAATCGGCATAAACATTCTGGTTTACATAGGCATAGGTGACAATGCCCAGGCTGTTATCCTGCACCGCGCCGCCAAGGATCGGGGAAGCGTTGGGCGCAGGTGCTATTCCGTTGCTAATATACGGGTAACCCCAGAGATAGTTGGAGTTCCAGGGATCTGACCAGCCGGGCGCGTTATTGAAGCTGACGCCGTAATCGACAGGGTAGCCAAGTATCTTGCCAGCCCCGATAACCCGGATATCGGAGTTATCCTGTGCGAGGGCCTTGCCGACGTTATCCCACGACAACTGAAGGAAGGCGCCGACATTGTCGTAGATCTTGCCGGAATAGAACAAGCTGACCGCGTTCACGAAAAGATTGTTGTTGGCGGCAAAATCCGGGGTGATGCCGGCCGGCGGGTAGGATTTTTGAATGTTGCTGTATTCCTCCTGCGTCCAGAGCGCGAAGTGCACCTGGGAGGCGATGCCTGTGCCGCCAGTAATGGTATAGCCCTTGATCTTGAAGTTTCGGCCGTAGGGCGTGAGCTGCGGGCCTTCAGCGCCGATATGGCACGCCTGACACGCCTGGCCTGTTTGGGCGGCAAATGACGGCACTGCCTGGGCAGAGTGTAATGAACCCGCGGCAAGCGCGAACGCTGAAACTGAGACTGCGAGCCGGCTGGAACGCGTAAAAACTCGACGTGACCACACCACCATTTTCCCCCCACACATGTTTGTCATGCGTTTTCCCTTGGGCCAGGCCGCTTTGGCGCAGACCCTTATTGATACAGGGACGTTTTCGTCCTCTTAGCCGATGTGCACAGGGCGGGAGTGCTATCGCCACCTCGCTGCCCCGGTGATCCAGGAAAAGCCCGGAAGGCTCGCGCCACCGCGCGAGCCCCCCTAGCCGGCGTGAGTGAGCCTAAGCCGACTTTTTCTTGGCAAACGCGATGCAAACCCCGTTGGGGTCGATCACGCCCGCCACGAGTTTGCACCTGTTATCCTTGTGCGTTGGATTATCGGGCGCATCGATCGGCAGGAAATTCGCGCATATGGCGCAATGATTCCCATTCGCGGCCCATTTGTGGCGATAATTGACGGACACCTGGGACTGCTTGCCGAGATCGGGATCGACATCGGCGCGGGCCTCGGTGGCCACCAGACCACCCGCCAGGACTGTCATGCCGGCTTTTAACGCGGTCCGGCGCGTAAACCGCTTGGTATCGCTCATCAGCTCTATCCTCCTTCTTCATGCGTACACAGTTTGGCTGTGGGCGGGTTCTTGACTAGTACCTTGGTAGCAGACTCTTTGGCCTGCAAACAATGGGGAAAAATGCACCTGACGCAAGTTAGTTGCGTGTCAGACGTTGAAGATGACGTTTACGGAAGGGTCAGGCGGGTTCAGCAGAATAATATTGCGGCGCAGCATAGAAAACGCGGTTTACCGCCTGGGTATGTGTCCAGCCGCGTGGTGCAAGAACGGGCGATCCACCCGCCTGTGCCGTCTCTTGCCGGCGGCACAGCCAGGTGGATCACCCAGACAAGCGGTTATCGCGAATCTTCGGTACGGTTGGGATTGCGAATCCTATCAGCCCCAGGAGGCCCCCCCAATGACCGAGCCCACCGGCCCTTCGCCCCCGGCGGGCCTGTCCATCGGGCGGGCCGGCTTCAAGCCTCGATGCCAACCTTAAAGCTTCACCTTCGGGAACCGACCTTCGAAGTCCAGCAACCGGCTTTCGGGTCGATGCTTGGCCCAAATAATCATCACGGAAGGGCAAGCGCGCCTTCCAAGCCTTTCCGCGAGGACAGCTGCCCAGAAGCTGCCTGTTGTGCCCATGTGTTTGTTGCCGATGCAGCTTCTCGTCGGCAATAACACCATATCTGGGGCTCAGCTGGCGTGCATCTCGATGGCAAGCCGGATCAGATCCCCGGTGCGCTCCACCATAAGTTTCTGCTTTAGGCCAGTGCAGGCATTCGCAATCGTTTTGTAAGATGCGCCCAACTGGGCTGCAATCTCCGACATGGTATTACCCTGTGCCAATAAACGCAGGATATCGAGTTCCCGGGCAGAGAGCGGTTGTTTTGGTCCCTTTGTCCAAACCTCGCTGCCGGCAAGCGCGGAGACTAGGTCGCGCTCCAAGTAACGGCCGCCTGAAGCAACCTTCTGAATGGCTTCAACCAGCTCATCTGCACTCGCTGATTTCGTGACATAGCCGCTGGCGCCGGCCTGCATGGCGCGCATGACATAGGGAGGGCTGCTATGCATGGAGAAAATCAGCACGCGCGGCCTGGGCTCCTGCAACAGGATACGTCTCAGCAGATCGAGCCCGCTGCCGCCTGGTAAATTGAGGTCGAGAACCACGAGATCGGGCTTTTCGGTGCGGCACAGTGCCCGTGCCGTGTCGCTTGAAGCTGCATCAAATATCTCTGTTTCATGCATGGTTGCGAGGAGGCGGCGAACCCCCTCCCGCACGACACTATGGTCATCGACCAGCAGTATTTTCATCGCGCCGCCGTAACCGCCTCTTCAAATGCAAGCCATGCGTGGACTGTGACCCCCTTGGATCTGCTGCCGCTTGCGATCCCAAAATGGCCGCCGAGAGCATGGACGCGTTCCCGCATGCCCAGCACGCCAAGTCCCCCCGGGTTGCCTTCCGGCGACATGCCCACGCCGTCATCCGCCACCGCGATCTCGCAGCCGCCGCCAGTGTTTTCGACGCAGATATCGACCTGTGTCGGGTTGGCATGACGCATTGCGTTACTCAAGCTTTCCTGAACCACGCGAAACGCCACGGCGGCCCTTCGGTCGTCCAGCTTTTCCGCATCGACATGCAGGTTGAACAGGATCTCGGGGCGACGGGATTTCCAGAAATATACCAGCGTCTCTATGGCGCCGGCCAATCCCAGATCCAGCAGCACATCCGGCATCAGGCGCGAAAGAACCTGCCTGAGATGCTTTTGCATATGGCCCACGGATGTCAGGATGGCTTCGGCGCGGGCATCGATGCCCACCAGGTTTTTGGCTGCCGCCAGTTGCCGGATCAGCGACGCGTCTGCGCTGACGGCGAACAGAAAAGGCGCCACCTCGTCATGCAGATCGCGCGCCAGTTCCGCGCGCTCCTCTTCCTGCACGCATTGCACCCGCGTTTGCAGCAGCCGATTGTGTAACTCCATATTCGATAACCGCTCGGCCATTGCGTTGAAGCCATCCTGCACCGGTGCCAATTCCTTCGTGTTTCGCCAGGCCAGCCGGGTCGCATAATCGCCCACGCCGATTCGCTTGAAGGCAGCGCAGAGTTCCTGGAGTGGCCGCAGGGCGCCGCGCAACGTTCGAACGATGAGGGCCAGTACAAGGCAAAAGAATATGCCCAGGATCGACAGATCGAGTTTCACATCGCCCCAGGCTTCCGAAACTTCGTTTTGGGCGTCTGTGCGGAGCTGCAGGATACCTTTTGCCTTCAGGGCGAGCGGTAGATCCACATCAGCCGTCGCCCTGGGGCCGGTCACCAGGTTGAGGAAGAGATGCGGCGCAGGATCCTGCGGCGACTGCAAATGGGATTGCATCAGTATCCCGCCGCTGCCGTCCGTGAGCACGGCGCGCAAATGCCGATCTCCGTTGAACGCGCCGACGATGCGCGCAAGCCGGCGGTTGGGATCCGCGAGTTCCGCACTGTCATCGACGGCGTTCTGCATCACACGGCGGCCGACCGCCAGCGCGGCCGTCATTTCCGTGCCAACCCTCGCTGCCGCATGGACATAAGTGAGCGTGGCGCCGGCGAGCAGGCTCACCGCAAGCACCATGCACACCGAGATAATCAGGTTACGCTCCAGTGACACGGGCATCTTCCTCTGTTTTTTGGCGGCGTAGAGTTTATCGCCATTGCAAGACGGAAGGAAGAAAGACTGCTTTTTTGAAAAAAAGAAGCAAAAAACTTTTGCCTCTCCGCAATGCGGAAAGACCCGGGCACCGGCTGTCGAGTAAGGGCTGCATGGAAAATAAAAGTCTTTTGGTTCTTTTCTTCAGAAAAGAACATCTTCCTCAAAACTTCACCCTCACCCCGCCAAACAAGCCAAGCGGCTCCGCCAGGGAATAGCTGCGTGGATTTGTGGCGTTCGGCGCCTGCGCCAGGAATACCGAATTCGTCGGTGAGAAGGTGCCATAGGTGGCGTAACGCCGGTCCAGCACATTCTGCACGTTGGCGAACAGTTCAAACCAGGGTGTGACATCGTAGGTGCTGTGCAGGTTCATCACGAGGAAGCCAGGCAGGCGAGGCGTCAAATTCGCCTCGTCACCGAACAAATACTGTCCGCCTTGATACTGGCCATCGACACCGGCATGCCAGGCTTCGGTGATCGCGCCATCGATCCCGAATTTGACGACGCTGCGCGGAACACCCGGCAATTCGTCGCCGGGCCGGACAGTGATGTTGCCGTTCGCGTCGGCATCGGGATTGCTGCCGCCTGACTCGACATAGCCCGTCTGGTATGTGGCGTCCGTGTACGTGTAGTTTAGATAGGCAGCGATTCGATCGGTTTTGACGTCGACGCGTCCCGAGCCGCCTTGCCGCCGCGTCTGCCCCACATTGGCGAAGAAGGCCCGGTTGAGCGTCACGCTGTTGATAAAGACGATGTCGTCGTCGGAATCGGTGTGGAAGAGGCTGAAATCGTAGCCGAGACGAACGCCTCCGGCCGGGTCGAAATGCCCGCGCAAGCCGGCTTCCACGGTATGAGCGACGACCTGCTTCAGGTCCGGATCACCGACGAAGAAGTTGGCCAGGCTGCACGAATTTTGGGGCCCGGCGCAAGAGAGCTCGGCGGGTGTGGGCGCACGATTGGCTTGCGCATAGCCGGCATAGGCGGTGAGCAGGGGTGAAAATGTATAGGTCAGTCCGGCGGCGGGATTGAATCGCGCATAGGCATGGTTGCCGGTCAGGTCGCCGCCGCCCTGATCAACCAGATCGATTTCCGCGAAATTGAAGCGCCCGGAAATGGTCAGCGCCAGGGCGCTCGTGAGATTCAGCGTGTCCGAGGCGAAGCCGCCGGCATAGGCATCGCTGATGGCCACGCGCACCGGAACATTATTCCCCGGCTCGTCGATCACCAACCCAGGCCCGATATAGATGCGCGTGATTGGGGTGAGGCCGCCGATAAAGGCCGTTGCCGAAAACTCGGTCTGCGCGCCATCAAAGGATGCGCCGGCGACGAGATGGTTCTTCAAGCCGAACAGGTCGCTCGTATCGGTCACTTGGCCGGCAGCGCCGTAAGCATTCGTATTCGTGGTATTGGTGTCGAGCTCGCTATAAGCGGCGTTGTTACCGAGAAAGGCCGGTATGGGGGCGCCCCCGCGTGTGGTGCTTGGCATATCCGGGCCCTGGCACAGCAGGTTGCTGCCGTCGTCGCATGGCGTGTCATTGGCCGAGTTTCCGTTCTCCACACGCTGCTGGAAGTAGTCGTAATAGGCCTGCCCCTGCACGGACAGCATGTCGGTGATGTCGATATTTGTACGAAAACCCGCCTGAATATAGCGGTTAAAAATCGCATTGGGCGCCGTGAATTGCGCTCTCGAATCGGCATCAAGCAATTGGATCGGCGCTGTTCCCGGGCCGTTGATTCCCGAATTGGCGGCCGTCAGATTCAGGTGGATCTCCACTTTGTCATGCTTGATACCCCAATCGCCAAAAAAATTCTGGATGTCGGTGGATTGCAGATCGCGCCAGCCATCCTGGTGGATAACGCTACCCGCGACGTAGAGCGCCTGATTGCCACTCTGTATACCATATTGCAGATCGCCCTGCACGGTGCCGAAGGAGCCGCCGGAAACATCCGCCTGGCCGCCCGAATAGGAAAAGCCGTCCTTCAAGGCAACGTTGAACGATCCGCCGAGTGCGTTCAGCCCGAACAGGGGATTGGAGCCCTCCACGTTGATCTTTGAAATGGCAATGTCCGGAAGAAGATCCCAGTTCACCGTATCGCCGAATGGCTGGTTGAAGCGAAGGCCATTCACATAAACGGCAATGCCTTGCGAAGTCCCCTGCAGCGGGGAGACTTCGAAACCATCATAAAATAGAGAGGGCTGGTAAGGGTTGCCGGAAGCGCTATCGAGCACGACGCCAGCGACCTGGCTGTTCAGGGCCTGCAGGATGTCGGGGGCGCCCTCACGGGTCAGATCGGCGCTATCGAGCACCTGCGTATCAACTGGTACTTTATCCCGATCCACACCGCTGCCGAGAAGCGGACTGGTGCCGACCACTGTGATGTCTTCTATCGAGCTCGCACTGCCGGTCGAAGCCGGGCCTTGCGCCCCCTGAGGCGCCAAAGCCGGACCGCCCTGTGGATTGGCGGCCGGTATCGCCTGCGCCAGAACCTGCTGTGCCATAAGCGCGGGCAAGGCGGCCGCGGCCAGCGTAAGGCATCGCCGGCAGATAAGTGCGTCGGCACGCCGACAAAGATACCTCTTCAAACAAAGGCTGAGGGCCCGTTCGCCCCTGCCACTTGAGTAACTTGATGTCGAACGGGCCCCAAGGCGGCAGCACCGACTCATTTGAATAAGATTTCCCCCAGGGCAATTTATTGCCGGGGTGTATGCACGAGAAGAGCCAGAGCTGACGAGAGATGGAATTCCCAATAAATTCGGGAATTTTTCCCGATTGGCATTTGAACCACCCTACTTTGGTCTATGAAGATTTTGTGGCACGGACCGCACTGAATTGACCTCGGCAGGCCTGCCAGGCATCCCACACGCGTGCCGCATATGCCACCTGGAAGAGCCTCGTTTTTTTTCGCGGCGGTCGCGCTTCTGGCAGGCGCCTGCCCCGTCATCGCTCTGGCGCAGCAAGCGGAACAGATCACCGTCACGGGTGCGCTCGGCAGCCAGGATCCCACCGGCACAACGCTCGCCAGCGCCCAGGCAATCGCCCGCAGTGGCCAATCCACGCTCGGCGCGCTGCTGGACCAGTTGCCGGCATTCGGCAGTCAAGGTGTGAACGCAGCGCAGACCGACAGCGGCTTCGGCGAATATTTCATCGATCTGCGCAACCTGAATTTTGATCGCACCCTGGTGCTGGTGGATGGCAGCCGCTTCGTGCTCAGCGGCATCCAAACCGACGAGGCGGTGGATCTGAACAACATCCCCACCGCCTTCGTCGATCATGTCGAGGTGCTGAAGGATGGCACCCAGCCACAATACGGCCCGGATGCCGTGGCGGGGGCCGTGAACGTGGTGCTGAAGGACCAGATCGAAGGGGTGCGCCTGGAAAGCTATGGTGCGGCCACCGGCGTACCCGATGGCGGCACAGCCGATATCAGCCTGATGGGCGGACATGGTTTTGCGCATGGCCACGTCGCTTTCGGCATCGATTTCTACCAGCGCGATCCGGTGCTGCAAAGCAGCCGCGCCTGGTCGGCTGACCCACTATCATCTGCCATCGCCACCCCGTCCGGTGACCAGATTCTCCTTGGCAGCCCGGCTACACCGGGCGGCCATGCGGTGGGGCCCGGCATCAATGCCGAGGCGCTCGGTGGCGGCCAGGCCGCCCCCTACACCCCCGCAACCGACACCTATAACTTTGCCGGAAACCATGATCTGCAAGGCGGATTGCAGCGGGAAAGCGCTTATTTCGACGGCGACTACGCCCTGACCGACACCATGACCGCCAACACGGAACTGCTGTTCACCGACCGCCGCGCCACCACCCTGCAACCGCCGCAAACACTCGGCCTCAGCGGCACGGCCAAAAACCCGGACGGCTTCACGATCCCCGCCACCGACGCGTACACTCCGTTTGCGGCACCCGTCACGCTGGAGCGCGTGGTAGCCGAGGCCGGGCCGCAGACAACCACCACCAGCGGCCCGGTTTGGCGCGTGCTGGCAGGCCTGGACGGCGTGCTGAATAGCTGGACCTGGTCGGTCTCGTTCGACCGCGGCCAGAGCCTCAGCACCTATGTGACGGATAACGAGATCAACCTCACCCGCGCCCTGCAAACGGCCGGCAATGGCGCCTGCCCGGCCGCCTTGGGCTGCACGGAAGCCAACTGGTTTGGGCCAGACAGTCTTTCTCAACAAGCCCTGACCTATATCACCTATACGGCCCGGTCCCAGTCAGCCTACACGGAAACGGTCGGTCAGGCCCGCCTCACCGGCCCGCTTTTCACAGCACCCGGCGGCCCGGCCAGGCTGACCGCGGGCGCCGACATCCGCGCCGAACATGCCTATACCAGTGTTCCACCGGTAACGGAGCAGGGCAACCAGGCTGGCAACGATGCGCGGCCTACATCCGGCGGCTATGAAAGTTACGAGGCCTACACAACGCTATCGCTGCCGCTGCTGAAAAATGTGTTGTTCGCCCATCGGCTGAATTTTCTGCTGGAGGCACGCTATACGGATACCAGCAGATATGGCGCCTTCCCGACACTGCGTGCCTCGATGGACTACGCCCCTGTGGAGGGTGTGCATCTGCGCGCCACCAGCGGCACCGCGCGGCGGCCGCCCGCCATCTCGGAAGCTTTTCTGGGTATCACCGGCAGCCAGCAACCGGTTACCGACCCGTGCGACAAATCCTCGGGCATGCGATCCAACCCAGTGGTCAACACCAACTGCCTGGCCCAGGGCCTTGGCCCCAATTTTACCCAAGCCTCATCGCTGATCGAGGTGTTGAGCGGTGGCAATCCGCTTCTGCATCCGGAAAAATCGGAAAACGAAACCCTGGGCCTCACGCTTTCCCCACCTGGCGCAAGCTGGCTGTCCGCAAGTGCCGACTACTACCAGTATCGCATCACCAGCGCGATCGATTCGCTCGCCGATACCGATCCCAATCTGATCCCCGATATGTGCTACGAAACCGCTGGCCTGCGCAGCACGCTCTGTCACCTGATCACCCGTATCGGCGGCGGCGGCAATGCAGGGCAGATCGGCTCCATCCTGGCACCCGACGAAAACCTCGGCACCATCAAGGAAAACGGCCTGGATTTCGCGCTGAGCGCCGATCCGCCGGCGACCCGGTTTGGCGCGCCAAAATTGTCCTGGGCGGCCAACTGGGTGCTGAATGATCGCCTGCACACGGATGGTCAGGCCGGCTTCATCCAATATGCCGGCACCTTTCCCGGCCTGAACCAGGTGGGCAGCTATGCCCGCCTGCGGAGCCGCGCAACGGCAGGCTGGGAATATGGTCCATGGTCGCTGGGCTGGACCGGCCGCTTCATTTCGGGCGCCCGCGTGCTTGGCGACACGCCAGCCGACCTGTTCGCCAAGGCTCCCGGAATTGTATACCATGATCTCGACGCGACGCGGCATTTTGGCGGTCTGACCGTCATGGCCGGCATCGATAATCTGTTGGATCAGCGTCCCCCCACGCTGATAGACGGCGAAACCAACACCAATACCAGCACGTACGACGTGCTCGGACGCGTCTTCTGGGGGCGGTTGACCTATGATTTTTGACTGATCGACAAGCCCGAGAGGATGTAGGCCAGCCCAATCAACCGGATGAGGTGGAAGGAAGGACTTCTTTTCTGAAGAAAAGACGCAAAAGACTTTTATTCTCTGCGATGCGGCATGTTGGGTGCTTAACCTCGATCTTGCCGCCTCCTCACCGGGTCACTTCGTGCCGCGACGTTGCAGGCAAGAGTGAAAAAATGACGCAGCGCAACATTTAGGCAGCGGCCCGAAAGAAGACCTGGACAATCTTGCGCAAAGCATGCGTAATCATTGCATAATAATTTTGCCGCCTCTTAAAATGGCAAAGGGAGAGTCTGGGAATGTTCACGAAAGCTGCCGGCGAACGCCGCCATGCCCTGAAGCTTGGATTGGCCATTTTAACCGGCTTTGTGGTCGCACGGCCCGCCAGATCGCGGGCCGCGAATAGCGAATACGATCAACCGAAAATCGGCCGCGACCTCGTCAAATACGCCGATGCGGCAGGGCCGGACGGGCAGCATTGCGGCAATTGCGCCAATTTCATCGCGCCCGCCCGGTGCAGCCTGGTTGGTGGCGAGATCTCGCCCGGTGGCCACTGCCTGGCTTTCGCGCCGAAGGACATGGCCTTGAAATGAGCTAGCCGAGAGGCCGTTAAAGGAAGAGTCTTCTTTTCTGAAGAAAAGAAGCAAAAGACTTTTATTTCCTCGCTGGCATCAAGATACGGCCATAGCCTCGATCGTGGAAGTTGCTGAAAAATAAAAGTCTTTTGGTTCTTTTCTTCAGAAAAGAACATGCTTTATACCAACCTGAAGTGACTTTGACCGTCGCTCCCTTGTGGGGAGGGTCGGGGTGGGGGGTCTCGGCCGGGACATCAGCAAAAAACCGCCCCTGTCGCCAGGAGCGGTTTTTTTGTGATCATCCGCCGCCCTTACTTCGGCGCTGGGGCAGGAGGTGCCACGGGTGCCGGCGTTGGAGCTGGGGCCGCGGCGGGCGCTGGCGCCGCGGCGGGCACATAGGGATCGAGCAACGCCTTGGTGGTCGCCGGCGGGCCCTTCAGTTCCGGGAAGGTGGTCAGCATGCTCACGCCGAACAAAGGCTTGTAGATGCCCTGATGGCACGTCATGCAATACACTTTCGGGCTGTCACCTTCCACGCCCTTGCGATAGGGCGGGAATACCTTGTTCAGCGGGTCAAGGTAATTGTTGTTCAGATCACGCACCATCCGGATGCCGTACCAGGCGTTCACCCGCGCCGGCGAACTTTCGGCCCAGTTACCGAAAGCCCGGCTGTTGTGACAATAGGTGCAGTTCACGCCCAGTGATTTCGAAAACGTGATCATCAGCGCATACGTCCAGTCGGTCTGCTGGATCGACGACATGTTGTCGGTCGGCAGGGCCGTGGTGCTTTGCACGCGAATGCTGTTCGCCTGCTCCAGAAACGGCGTGAAGGGATCGTAAGGCAGTGATGAGCTGCCGATCAGTTCGGTGGGGTGGCCCATCCCCGTATGGGTTTCGGCAAGCCCGCCGGCCATTTCAGGCCCCGGATTGTTGAACCAGATGTATTTCGGCACCGGGTTACCGCCATGGCAGGTGTAGCAGGTGACACCCACATTCTGCACATGGCTTTGCCAGTTACCATTGATGTTCTGCGTCATCTGCAACATGCGGCGCGCGACCACCTTGGTGTAATTGCCGTCATCCGCCATGTTCTTCACGTTATGGCAGTAGGCGCAGCCCTGCTTGGGCGCAACCCAGCCGGTGATGGAAACCATCAGCCGGGTGAACTGGCCAACGCTGAGATCACCCAGCACCCGCACGTTCTTGTAGGCCACCGAGGCCTTCACCCCCACCGGGCTGGCCGGCGGCAAGCTGCGCGGCACCTTGGCCTGCAACTGCAGCGCCGCGAGCGTGGCCGGGGTGTAAAGCTGGTCCATCGCCGTGCCTCGAAAACCACGCTGCACGCCGATCACGTCCGGCTTGTTCATTTCCACGCCGGCGGAGATCGCCAGTAACGTGCCCGCGGTAACCCCGATCAGGGCAGCCCCATAGATGAGGCCTTTTTGGATATAGTCGCTCACTGCGGCGCTCCCGGAAGGGTGGCGGGATCGATCACGGTGCCCCAGACCGGCGGATAGACCGGAACCAAGCCATGATGCTCGCCCCAGAGATACCAGTTATCCACCACCGTCCCCGTCAGCAGAATGCCGATACCGCCGGTAAGTGGGCAGAGAACGGCAAACCACCAGGCCCAGCGATGGATGGATTCGGCGGTGGCGTTGAAGCCCATCGTCCAGCGCCAGAACAGCCCGCCACGCTCGAAAGCGGTGCCGCGATCGATGATCTGCTCAAGCTCGCGATCCGCGCCGAAGCGGCTGGTGGCAAGCACCGTGGCGCCATGCATCGCGAACAGCAGGGTCGATCCGTAAAGGAACACGATCGAGAGCATGTGGAACGGGTTGTAAAACAGATTGCCGTAGCGCAGCGAGAACGAGGCCACCCAGTCCAGATGCGGGAAGATACCGAAGGGCACGGCTTCCGACCAACTGCCCACCAGCAGCGGGCGGATGAAGCCCAGCACCAGATACAGCCAGATGGCGGCGGCGAAGGCCCAGGCCGTATGGGTGCCCATGCCCAGAGCGCGCGCGCGGCGGTAAATGCGCGCCCACCACAGCAGGACGGAGGTGGTGAGGAAGAAGCCGGCCATCAGCCACCAGCCGCCCTGATTCAGGGGCGGAAAGTGCAGGCCATAAGCCGGCGCCGGCGGCTCCAGCGCCAGCCAGGGGAGTTGGCGGATGAACTGCACCGGATCCCAGTTCACCGAGGCGAACATGTTGAGCCCGATGATCTCGAAGGCGACGAACCCGCACACGATCGAGAGCACACCAAGCGTGCCGAGATAGATCGGGCCCACCTGCGCGTCGCCGAAGCGGCCGAAGAGATGGTTGAAGCCCGGCGTGCCTATGCGGTTGGAACTGCTGCTGGGCGGTAGCGGCGTGCCGGCATAGGCAGGGCCGCGCACCTGAATGCGTGTAAAGATGTTTTGGTATTCAGCCATGATGGCGTGTCCTTAACTTCGGGTCCGTTATTCGATCAATGCGACCAGATCGGCAGGTTGAGCCACCAGTTCCACCATTCCGGCCAGCCGCGCGTCCAGAACGGCCCGCTGATCACGATGCACACGGCACTCCAGAACCCTGCCGAGATGGCCAGGAACAATCCCAGACGATGAATACCGAGCGTGCCTATGGAATAACCGATCAGGTCGCGGAAGAAGGTGTTTTCGTGTTCCGCCGTCTTCATCGGTTCGCCCTTCGCCGGATTGGCCGCGGAGAGGATCAGCGAGCCGTGCAGCGAAAGTGCCAGCGTGGTGGTAAAGAAAAACGAAACCGCCAGCATGTGCGCGGGATTATAGTGGAAGTGCAGATACTGGTAGCCGGTGTTCGACACCCAGTCGAGATGGCTCAGAATGCCATAGGGGAAAGCGTAACCCCAGGCGCCCATCAGAACGGGGCGGACAACTTCCAGCGTGGCATAAGCGAAAACAGCAACGGCGTAGGCGAAGGGCACGTGATAGCCCATGCCGAGCTTTCGCGAGATTTCCACCTGGCGCAAGGCCCATGACACGAACGCACCAAGCGCGCATACCGTGATGGCCTGCCACAACCCGCCTTCCTTGATCGGCGCGAAACCCAGGCCGTAGCTGAGATCGGGTGGTGCTATATTGATGCGCCACACATTCCACACGCCGCCCAAAGCCGCCCCGTAAAGGATCAGCGCGGTGCCGAGGGTCGAAAAGAAAATCGTTGTAACGCCAAAGAACCCGACGAAAAACGGGCCGACCCAGAAGTCGAACAGGTCGCCCCCAAGCAGGGTGCCTCCCCGCACGCGATATTTGGCTTCAAAACTGAGCATAGCCATGAGCTGACCCTCCAGGTCGAAATCTTGCGGGCCTTGAAACGATAAGGCCCAGAGACCGGCGGAAGCGGCTGGCTGCCGCCGGTCTTGGATACGCTACTTCCCGGTCGCCGGCAGCGGTGCCATTTGCTGGGCAACCATGCCGTGATGCGGGCCTTCCAGCCAGTTGAAACGATCCGTGCCGAGCAGGATGAAATGAATCAGGATAGCCAGCACGAACAGGAAAATCGACAGCGCGACGAGAACGCGGCGCGGGTCGAACAGCAGCCATATGCGGAACATGCGCGTGCCCCCCTATGCCAACATCGACTTGACCAGCGCCACGCTGTCCATCAGCGAGGTCTGGTAGCCGTTGACGCCGGGCAGCCAAGGCCTCCATTGCCATACGAGGAAATGCGCGATGATCGCGATGACCGTGAAGGCAATGAAGCTGGTCAGGAAGATGCTGTGGAACTCTTTTGCCTCTGATTCGGTCAACCCCGAAGCTGAAGCGGGCCGTCTGGTGACGTCCGACATATATTTTACCTCCGTCCATCGCCGCGATGATCCCGCGCGGCCGGGTTGCCCATTCCGAAAGCCGGGTGGGTGATACGCCGCCCGGCAAAGCCGGTCGGTTCTTTTGGAACAAAGGCGCCATAACCTGCACTTTGTTCGATTCCATGTTTTGGCAAGACGCAAATCATGCGTGCAGCGCCAATAGGGATTCTTTGACACGCACGAGCGAAATGCGGCCTTCGCGGGCCGCGCGCGCATCAGCTTCCACGCGGTCGCGCAGGCGCTTCGCCGCCGAGATTCGTACAATGAAAGGCTGGTCCTGCACACGCTCATCCAGCAGGCTCAGCGCATCCTCGTCCCACGGGGCAGCGTTCCACTCGCCTTCGCGCGTGGGGGTGGCATCCACCTTGTCCATCTCCGTGCCAAGCGGCAGGATGTTGAACAAGGCATCGAACAGGGCATTGCAGTATTCCTGAACGATGTAGGTCGCACCTGCATAACCCATATAGGGTGTGCCGGTGGCACGGCGGATGATGGCCCCCGGAAACGAGGCCGGGATATACATGCAGCGCCCGCCCAGCTCGGCTGCGTACATCCGCTCGTTGTAGGAGCCGTAGAGCACGAGCGGCGCCTTGGTTTTCAGGGCGGTACGCACGGCCGCATTATCCGGCTTCGTGCCGGCGGTGCGGGAAAACGAGAAGGTGCAGGGAATGCCCATCTCCTCCTCCAGGAAATTCCTCATGCCACGCACATAGGTTTCCGTCGCCACCACCGCGAAGGTCGCGGTTGCGAAGAAATCCTGCGTCACGCTGCGCCACAAATCCCAGATCGGCTTGATGGTCGTATGCTTTTCCGCTTCGATGAACGGCTCGGGATCGATGCCGGCGAGCTCGCCCAGAGTGCGGAGAAAATTGGTGGTGGCGAAAATGCCGATCGGCGCCTGCAGATAGGGGCGCTCCAGCGCTTCGCACAGTTTTCTGCCGAACTCACGATACATGCAGATATTCACATCCGCATCGGGCAGCTTCGCGATATCCTCCACATGGGAGCCGAGCGGAAAGACCAGGTTGATCTCGCAGCCCACGCCTTCGACCAGACGGCGTATTTCCGCGAGGTCCGACGGCATGTTGAAGGTGCCGTAGATCGGGCCAATGATGTTTACGCGCGGCTTCACGCCAGGCGCGCGCGCAGGGCGCGGCTTGATTT
>Ga0116231_10004814_pt1 | contig 27067 bp, 16 predicted proteins | sample S1TSphgellanicum_2_FD_89695 | JGI IMG/M metagenome (GOLD analysis project Ga0116231, IMG submission 89695) | Host-associated microbial communities from peat moss isolated from Minnesota, USA - S1T2_Fd - Sphagnum magellanicum MG | ecosystem: Host-associated > Plants > Peat moss > Unclassified... | reverse complement strand
TTCATAATTTTATTTCCATTTTTTTTTTGGGGGGGAAAAGTTTTCCCAATTCCCCCCCCCCCCCCTCCTCCTCCTCCTCCTCTCTCAAATTGGTGGAAATTTGGTGTTTTGAGTTTTTTAATTAACAAAATTTGAAAGAAAAAATTGTCAAATTCTATTTTAAAATTTTAGCATGTAGCCAAAAATATGAAAGGATGGTAAGAAAATTATATTTTCATATTTTTATTGCCAAATTTGCCTAAATCATCTTATGAATGATTGTCATTTCAACTACATCACAAAATTGAAAACAAAAAAAAATTGTGTGACTCTTGAAGGTTTTGGGACCATGACCCAAGATGGGAACATTCCCAAAAGCCTTTGACTGTTGAATGTAGCTATATTTTGAAATCCTTGACCTCTAGGCCTCGATCTTTAAGTATGAAAATATTCCCCCATATCATGGGTCAAAGATCAAGAGTTTTTGAAAAATATTTTATTTCATGCATAACTTTGTTAAACCATATGCCATATCCCATATGATTGTGAAACTAAACACCTTTTAGATTGGAGAATGGAAAGAAACATGTAGATGGTTCACCCACCAAGAAACTTGAATCTAGAAGCATATAAAGCTCTGTTTTTGAAAGCATGTATATGATTACTCAATTGCCTTAACTTGGACCCATTTCTAAAGCACCTAATCATGGATGCAACATATGAAAACTCAACTTTCAATCATTTCAAGTTTGGTTAGTGTCAAAATATGTGTATGTTAATATTTCATTATTTAAACATATTATTAGATAATATTAACTTTGTGAAAATCCTAATGTGTAAATGTTGTTTGTTTTTTACATGTGGCGAATGCAAAAGACATTCACATTACTTTTGAAAAGAATTTGGAGCTTCCAACATTTGTTTCTTTGATTTTTCCAAGGGGTGCACAAACCCTAACATTTGGCTATAAAATTTCAACCTTGCAACTTCCTCCTCATATTAATAGGTAAGCTTCTCGCACATTAATTGTGTTGTTTCTTCCTGTTTTCACATATGTTGCATCAACATTTTATTAAAAAAATTCAAAGAGTGTTACTAAATTGCATATAAATTTATCATTTCCTCTTGTCTTGCCTAGAGATGCACTTGACCTTCATAATTCCAATGGAGCCACAATTGAATGTGTCATGTTTGTGAAGTACAAGGGAGATCAATTTAAGAATATCTAAAGTTTTGTATAAAAAAACAAACAATGGTTTGATAAGAAATTGTGTCATCCACCAAAAGTACTATGATAGTGTAACTTGGAATTGCTTTTCATAAATATATGTGTATCTGTTTTTATTGTAGTTCTTTCAAACAATATTGATGTCAAGCAAATCATCAAAGTGTTGTCATAAACCTTTAGATTTTTGTTTTATTTAATCTATACAAGTCTTTTGTTCAATTTACAAGCCAATATGGGCTTTTCTTCCAATCTAAGAAACCTTTTGGAAGCTCATGTAAATATCTTCATCAATGATTCCATTCATGAAAACAATTTTCATGTCCAATTCTTGCAATTGTAGCTCAAGTTGTGTAATCATGCAAGTATTATTCTAATTGTTTTCTATTGCTTGGATATGTAATATGCATCTAAGTCTTGTTCTTATATGAAGTCTTTCTCTTGGATAAATGGTGATGTGATTACATACTTGAAGATAAAGAGATTTAACTGGCATATCCTTATTACCAATGCATATTAATTAGGACATATCCACACACACCGAATATGTGGGCGTCTACAAGTGTCTACCACATTCAAACAAATTATGTCCCCATCCCATCTCAAAAACATGAAATATTCGACAATGTCAACTGGGGATTGATTAAATGCTACCACATGGACCAATAATTGTGATTGGGCAATCAAAATCAATATATTTCTATACTTGCTCCTTTGTATTTTGTACATGTTTACAAGTCCAAAATCATGTTAATTCAAGTGTGAACTTTATTCGAATTACAATTTACAAGTCATTATAGTATTGTTGGTGGAATTGTTTGTAATCATTTGTCCGATTTTCTTAGAAAGACAAACTTCAATTTGAACTCTTTGCTTTTGGGCCCATTATAATTTTTTCTTCCATCATTGCGATCATTGTCTTGAGTAATTTTACTACTACAATCAATCAGCCACTTCATCTTTGGCTAGAATGAACCAACAACCATTTAGACACCACGTGGGTTTCGATGATGGGTGGGTGACAGGTGGACATAAAAGGGTAAAAGCACATTAGGATCAAAGTTTTGGAATGTGCATGATGATTTTTTGTAGCTCAAAGTTTGCTTTAATTCAAAGCTATTTTGGATCAATAGGATTGGATAAAATACAATGTAAACATAAAATATAAGACACATTTTGATCCCATATTTGACAACCATAAGGCTTCATGACTTTGGTTCATGAAACATCAACACATAAAAGCAAAGCTCAATATAACATAAGGCCCACCTCAAAGATGTCATAAGGTTTTGCATATGAAAATGTTTATTTGATGAAATGAGAAATCATAATTCCCTCATGGCTAAGGGAGATGAGCTCCAATGCAAAACCTTTTTGTTCAAGGCTTGCCAACATATCAATGTCTCCAACATATTTTTTCAGAGTTCTTCAACACTTTCACTAAAGAAATACTCTTAATTGGGTGGTGATCTAGATATGATTTTGTTTCATCCATGTATTGAGCTTGGGACCAAAGTGGGTAAAACCTGGCACAGAGGAGTAGAGGTGAACGATTGTCTTCCATGCAGCTTGACTGGGATGGATGAAATCAAATATCACCGATTTGGAGGGATCCTTGCACACATGATACATGGGCTTTCCATCATCATCCACAACTCCGCAGTTCCAAACTGTGTTTTGGGTATTTCCTCCAGTGCAACAGGGAGAGAATGGGTCCACAAAACCTGCATCGGAAAGCTTAAAAAATTTGTCACAATGCATGAAATTAATCACTGCAAGTGTTTTGTGAAAAAATTGTACCATGTTATGATATATGTGCAAATGGAGCAAAGAGTCATGGCGATTTGTCAGTTTAGCTTATGGCTCCAATTGATGAGAAATGGGACTAGTTTGAATGAACTGATCCTAGAGCCTCTGAAAGTGTACTAGCAATTCATCACTCATTTTGATTGAAATCCTTCAGTATGCAATATGTGCTTGTTGTAGTTTACTGACCATATTCCTGCCCGTTGTGAAACAGGGTTTCCAAGGCCTTTGTTTGGTTGATGATGATGATGTCTGCTTCAGGCAGGACTTTGTTGAGGAGCTTGACCCTGTCTTCCAGCAATGAGTTGTGTTGTATGGTCTCATTACTGAGTGTTTGGTTGTTGACACATTTGGTGAAGTTGTTGACAAATGTGTTGTAAGGCATACACGCAAGAGGCACCACAGTAGCTACCATGATATGCCTGATTCCAAGCTCCTGAATGCGTACCAAATTCAGTGCAATTCCATCCACCACTGTTGTTATGAAAGTCGGCAATACCTACTCAAAAAAACACACACACACACACACACACACACAAAAACACCAACAAAAGTCAGCAAAATTCCTGAGAAAAAATGTAATTATGTTCTTGTAAAGCTCACTGACCTTTTATGCTCTCCATGTACACTAAAGAAGCCAGCTCAGGTTTTTAGTTGTTACTTTGTTGTATGTGTGCGAATTCTGATCATTCCCGGGACCTGATCCCTTGATGTGTTTGGGGGATCGCAAGTGTACACTTCAATGGGCAATGGAAGCTGAGACCAAACTCTTTGTATTAACTCTTGTATTAGTACTTAATATTTACCTCAAGTGTGTTCTGAAAGAAATTGAAGCTGCTGTAATCATTCACTCCAATGCAGACCAAAGCAACTGATTTGTTCAGATGCTTCTTTGTCAATATGCCTCCTTTCACCAGTCCCTCCAAATGATCAACCTGCTTATCTAGAGGGACATGGCCATATGCATAGGTTACACCCGCACCTCCAACACCAAAATTCACACCACCTTTGCTCTTCATTCCATTGCTCTTCATGTGCTCAAACAGAGTTGGAGATGGCAACCCAAAAAGCTCAGCTGCCCATACCCAATCACGTAGGCAAAACAATTAAAACACCCAGTTATTAATCACTTGTAGTTTACACCAAATGCACCCAAAACACAAAAAAATTATGTTATTACAATAACATCTTAAACCTTGACAGAATGAATCTGTTACAGACCTCAGAAATTTATATTAAAATATATTTAAAATTAAATTTAAAATTGAAAAAAAATTTGAAAATTAAAAAAAAAGCCTTGTACAAGATGGGAGTTTTCCCCCCCAATTTTCTGACATGAAAAATTTGGTGATTTTTTCTAAAATTTTAGTCAAATTAGTGAAATTTACACTTAAAAAAATTCCCAAATTTTCCCCAAAAAAAAGTTTTGTTGAAAAAGCAGTAAAATTTGTTCCCCCAAAAAATCACTCGTATAAGAGTTCTTCTAAGTGAGGGCTGGAAATCTTTTACCAAAATAATCAACTTGGATGCGTCCATCGGAGCCTCGTCCATGTGGATATCCTGGCCATGTAATCCCATAAGGAACTACACTGTTTCCACCATTGCCTGTGTCTGTATACGAATCTCCGAAAACATAAAAGCCTTCAGGCGCTCCATGCACAAAAAAGACTGCCCAATTTCATTCATCACCCGCAAATTATTAGGTTCCCCATGTGTTCCCACCATGTTCCCAATGGTTTCCAAGGATGATCCCAAAGTGTTCCCAAGTTCCCTTGTGTTCCCCAAGCTGTTCTAAATAGCACCGTAATTTATACCATATATATCATTTGCTCAAACTTCAAACCTATATAGTTGAACCCAAATGCAAAGGCTATGTAGCCATTATTTTGGGAGCCTCCATGTATGGGTGTTTTCCCATTATTATTATTATTATTATTTGTTTCATTTTATTTTTGGTTTGATGGACCAATCAAAGAGACTCATCACCCAAAACTAAATAAAAATTTGGAGTGACTCCCCACAACAAATTAATACAACAAACAACCATGTAGAGAACTACATCCAACCCAATTTCAAATTTCACAAGATTATAAAGCCTGAACAAAAACCTTGGTACAATATGCTAGTGAAATAACACCAATTATCCAACAGACTTGACTATAGTAGCATTTCTTTCAATTCATTCATAGCAACACAATCTTTGGAATTTTTGGAAGATTAAGAGTTTGACAAAGGGTACCAAATTGCAGTAGTAGAACAAGGCTACATAGGAAGATGATCATGGCCTTCTTCTTTCCCTGGAGATGACATCCACATGCCAATATTGAGCCCATCCCTTCCATTCTTGAAATGTAGCTGGTAGACTATACCTTCACTATGACACCACCACCCACCCACAATTGTATCCGAACAAGAATTTTCTAGAGTTTGAGTTTTGGGTGCTAGGCTTTCTTTTCCCCTTTCAATTGCTTCAGAACTACAAGCATAACATATGTATTGGAGATATTTTATAGCCTAGTGACTGGCATTAAATTCCACATTCAACTAATGCGTGGAAATTAGAACTTAAAGATATACACATTATCTTCATCACACTTCAAGATTTTAAAGTCTTATTTCCAAAGGATACGTCCATGTGAAGTGTGATGAAGATAATGACGTGTATATTTTTGTGTTGTATTATACCATTCTTATGTTCTTATCTGTAGTAAAGTACCAATGTCGAGTTTTGGGTTATTGGTGAAGATCAATTAGATTTCGCTTAACCCTTGTGCATGCTGCAACCATGCCAAACTTGTGACCTTTCACAAAAATATAGCTTTGTAGGTTCCTTCTACGGATCCCATCTCTAGTATACTTTTTGCATGCAGTTGGAAATCGAGGTTGACGGATTTGAGTTTCTTGTTGGCTACTTTGCCCACCTTTTTCCCAATCGCGTGAACTGAAAGTGCATGAGTAGTGAGTGCACTTTTGACATGCATGAATTTTTGCTTCGCAAAATTCCCAAAGAAGTGGTGGTTGTGTGAATGAAGCCTTCAGAAAACTTTGGTTTCAGAAACAAATTGTCAGTCTTTGTTTTAGCATGCAAAAAAGTACATTTCATCTCATCAGAACCCAAAACCTTTCTTACCATTTACCCATATGCAGCACATGTTGGAATGTTGTGCATGTATATATCATTTAGGACTTACAATCTGTGTAAGTGTAAAACTATGTAAGTGTTTCTTTTGTGTTCTTAACTTTGAATCAATCAATGTGAAGACTTCCATAGTCCCAAAAAGAAAATAACCCATGCTTGCTTGCTTGCTTGCACATGATGTTCGAGGTTGTTTATGTTTGTTGAAAAATGCTAAGATACATTACGTGCAGAGGACAAACACATTGTCAGCAAATAGAAAGTTCCCTAATCTTGATTCCAAAAGGAGCCAACTCAAAGACAAAAATACAATGAGACATGCAGTTGTGGCACCTGAATCCAAAATTCAAAACTGAAAACATCAGAGGGAATAGGTCCAACAGCTCATAATTTACTGCATTAATTCCAAAATTTTCCAATTTTTTACACTGCAATTTGGATATCTTTGGTTCTCTTCTTGTAAGAGATCTAAAGACTAACAATCTCCGAAGAGAAGAAGATCCACCCACCCAATCTTAAAAGCTCATTGCCACTTGGACTCCATTGTTGGATATGTGTTCTCAGGTAATGGATCAATATGGATCCACCACATTCTTTCTAGTTAATGACAGACTCATCCAAGGATGAGCTAAGAGTACACCTGAAAAATCTTTTTGTATCAATACAAGGTACAAGCTCTGCTTTTGTAAGGCAAGTTTAGTATTTCCTTCATGTTTTGGGAGAGACCAAACAAGAAAAATAAAATCGGGTAAGCAGCAGAACCTGCCAAAAGCAAAGCTCAGATGTTTGTTTCTAGATCTTACTACCAGCATTGCTTTGATTGTAGCAAAAGCTGGAATAATTAACACAAAGTCTGCCAATTTATAGGAGCAAACGGCATACCCATGCTTCTTGAAGAGTGCTTTGAAATGTGGTTGGTTGTACATAACAAAAGGTTTTGTGAAATGTGGTTGGTTGTACATAACAAAAGGTTTTGCCAAATGTGGTTGTACATAACAAAAGGTTTTGTGAAATGTGGTTGTACATAACAAAAGGTTTTGCCAAATGTGGTTGTACATAACAAAAGGTTTTGCCAAATGTGGTTGTACATAACAAAAGGTTTTGCCAAATGTGGTTGTACATAACAAAAGGTTTTGCAAATGTGGTTGTACATAACAAAAGGTTTTGCCAAATGTGATTGTACATAACAAAAGGTTTTGCCAAATGTGGTTGTACATAACAAAAGGTTTTGCAATGCATCATACCACATGGACCGATCAAAGTGATCGCCCAATCAAACTCGATTGTATTTATTTTCTGACCCTTTTTGAAAGCACCCTATCATAGACATCTTTATAAGTCCAAACTCCATTCATTTCACATGCTATAGGAAGCCCAAACTTCATCCAAATTATAGTTTATAGTCCACTATATTTGTGTTTAACTGCTCTTAGTAGGTCTAGAAAAAAGTTTCATCATATTATCTAGTAATGCATTCAACATCACGGAAAGTGTAAGGGAATGGCCAAGGAGTCGGGCATTACAAATTGGATGTTCATGCATCTCATTTTATGTATGTTTAAGAATAACCTCATCTATTAAGGTTTCTTAACTTTGTTCATCATCATTTTTGGGCTAGGTTTTTACAAGAGCTTGAGTATTTCTTTAATTATTCATATTAATTAGTTAATTAGTTTAATTAGTTTGTGATGTGTCTTAAAGCTTTTTTTGTTGTTTTTCTTTTGTTTTGTTTTTGCAATAGGCTACTTTGATTGGTTCATCACTAAATACATTTTATTACTCGCCCCTCCCCCCCATAGAAGTTACAATGTTTTACATGAATGTGTAAAACAACTTAAGTTTAGCTTAAGTTTATCTGTGTTATATATTTATTAGTGAAAAGATGCAAAAGTATACCAAAAAAATAATTTTAAAAACTAAAAAAAAAAAATTCATGTGTGACAAGTATATTAGAAAGGAAGTGACACCTTATGAGATTAACATTTTGAATTTCATAAATGTATCAAATGTGATATGTTGAAGTTTTTGAAATTTTTTGAAGTTGTATCAACATTTTGAAAATTTTTTAAAACTTTTTGCAAAAAATTGTTCTATTGTCCAAATTGTAAAAAAAAAGTTGAAAGTAGGTTTAAAATTTGAATTTGGAAATTTCATTTATATGTTACATTTTGAAAAAGTTTGGAGCATGATTTCATGAATTGAACACATGAAATCAATTTTATTATCATATCAAGAAATATGTTTGGGCATCATATTTGAGTGTATGAAAAAGTTATTTTTGAAATGTTTCACATTGTAATAATCCAAAAATTCCTGTTCCAAAAAAAAAAAGTATCAAGATAACAATGATTTTTGAATGTTAATAACACGTCATTTGAATTGAAAAATGTATAATATTAATTAGAATAATAAACTTACAATAAATAAATAAAATAGTGACAATATTATAACACCTTAGGAATGACCATATATTATTTATTTAATATGACAAATAGATCCCAAATTTTATGGCATGGTAGAAATGCTTTAAATGCAAAAGTGCAAAATCTACTTTTACTTGTTGTGCAAGGATCACATATGGTTTATTTTTTCATGCTCACATGGTTTTACATGGCATAATATGGATATACACGATTTCACATGTACACATTTTGTATTATACATTTACACTTACACAAATGTAGGTGAACATTAATTAGAGGGGCAAGGTTTTTCAAGCTTTTGGGAATGGTTGTAAAGTAAACATTTAGACTAAAAAATGGAAAAACAATATGTAAATGGTTCACCAACCAAGAAATTTTGTTGTAAAAGCATATAGAGCCCATTTCTAGAAATGTGTTTTATGATTACTCAAATGCTTGAGATTCTCCAAAAACTAATCCTAATGCAATACTTGAAAAAGCAATTTTCAATCATGTCAAGTTTAGCTAATATTTTAGTATTTCAACATGATGTTAATTGAAATTAAGGTTTGTTTGAAAAAGAGCCTCTCCTTCATAAACCCTACACTATGGATGGAAAATGGCATGGGCTATCTATTGTTGGAACATGTTCCCCACATAGGATTGTGAGTCATTGAGTCTATTGGAAATTGATGCAAAAAATAGAAACGAATAGGGATGAAATAGAAACTAAAAGTTTATTGAATATTGTTTCACATAATCAAATAACACTAGGGTTGCCATCTTATGACTTGCCTTCAAGATTATTTAGATAATTAGCTCCTCTTCCAAGCCCATGTGCCATAGAGAAAAAAATGCCATAAAACACCCAAAGAAATTTCTTTGTGTATTTGGAAGGCACCAATACCCCTTGTAGAAAAGAGGAGGGATTTTATGCCTACTCCTTAATAAAGGGGAGGTGGGGTTATGACATAATTTTGCTCCCTCTCTTAAAGGGTTGAAGGTAGGAATCCTCCCCTAAAAATGCATGGCTAGATTCAATTAGAGCCTTATCTTAGGCCCCTTGTTTTTTAACACCCCTCACCTTGAGGCTGTACCTTACACACAACATATTGTTATCACTACCTATCCATGTCATTAAGTAGCACATATCCATACCACAATTGTCCATTAGGAAGGACAAAGTAATTTTTTTAGAAGGTGAACTAACACGATCACTCATTCATACATTATATGATAGATATGCATGTGGATATATGAGAATGCATTTCCAAAATATCAATAAGTTTTGAAAAAAAATCTAAAAAAATCAGGTTATGGATATCAAGTCTAAGAAAGCAAATGCAACTTCAAACCTTGTCTTTGGTTCTACCCAAGGTGTTGCTAGATTTCAAAGTGGACATTATGCATTTTTGCAATTGTTATTTTGGAAAATCTACAATGCCAAAATAGTTTGCATCATTAGTGCTTAATGTCAAAGTTGAAATTTGGTGCTTCACTTACACGCACTGAAAAAGACAATTATCCAAAATGATTTGTATACAAAAGAATGTTCAACTTTGAGAAACAATACATGGAGAATCTATGGGTTGGTTATTTGTTACAAATAAATTTTGATGTATGATTAATTTTGATCATAAACATTAATTATTGGATCAACCACAATGGTTAAAGGTAAAAGGAAGAGAAGAACCATCTTACCAATTTAAGAATCAATCCAATGTTACTTCAAAATTCATTATTGACAATTGCTAACAAGGAGCTTTAGAGCCTTCATGAATGGTCAAAAAAAAAGTATTAGGTGTCAATGGTGCATAATCCACAAAGATGTAGTCTCAAATTTGAAAAAGATGCATTATTATCATTACATGTCAACATTTTGCCAAATATGTGAGGGTTCCATGAATGAACAATTAGTATGATGCCCAACATCATGAGCACCAAATACATTAAGTAAGTCAAGATATGAATAATTTACTATCATGATCTTAAGCTTTTGGATCATTCATAAAGCCAAGGAAAATGGGGCTTAAAGTTATGTTTGTGTGATGTGGCCACATATTTATGAGATGCTTCATATATTGATTAATTGTTTACATTGGATCCAACTAAGTTCATTAATTGTTTAGCCTACACACTTCAAGGTGCATGTAAGGATGTTGTAATGTGTGCATAGTGTGCCATTGTTGTCCTTGCTTGTGGGGCATGGCATGTGTTTGTTCATTCCATGCATATGCACGGGGAAAGATTGTAGAGACTTATGTAACACACTAAGATTACATGAAGCTAATTATTTCAAGGTTCAACCATTATGTTTAAATAAAGGCCTATAGTTGTAAGATGAATTTTTTTTAAGGTTTCAATCCCCTTTGAATTAATTTAATCATCTAATTGTGTAGTTTTGGACTAAAATTAAAGAGTAAAGATTATACTTTAGATTGGATAAACATGTGAAAAAAGGAAATAAGTTTACTTATTAAATTCAAACATAATTGTTAAAACTTAAAAATGGAAAAGTGAAGTGGTTTTGACCATTAAAGAAGGTCAAGCTGTGAAAATTAAGAAGAAAATAGATGCTAAGAATGAACAAAAGCTAATATGGATAGTTGAATAGAAGGGTGGATGAATGTTAATCACAAGAAAAAAGTTGAATATAAAGTATAAATAGAATTAAGGTTTACATAACTGCAATGAACATAGTTGTTATGCTTATAATTTACATGCCAACTTGGTTAGGAATTATGCCCCATGAACAACAAGGAATGAACTTAAAATTACAAATATCTCCTTGGGAATAATAATGGGTGATCTAGAAAACTAGTCTTCATGTAATCCACTATAATAGTATGAAATGGTATAAACCTTGCATGGTGATGGATGTGTCAATGAATCAAACCAACAATCATTCAAATTTAATGAATGTTTGCATGTTAATTTTTATAAGTCATTTTGTACATAGATTACTACTTGGGATTTTGTCAATATTGGATGAGTACAAAGGTCAAACTTGCATTTTGGGGTAAATAAAATAATTATTACTTGAAATTTAATTCTATAATCTATCATATTCATTGTTAGATTTGCATAGGACTATATAAAATGAAATATATGTTCTTCAATTGCATATGGATATAAATACTTCAAAATAATAGATTATTTTCAGCTCTATATTTTTGTTGCACATTTCCCATTCAAATGTCATTTGACACTATAATTTTGTTTGAAATACTAAGAAAAACTCAAAATTCACTAAACTTTCAATGATTTTCAAGGTTGCCATGACTCTAAATTTTATGTGTGTTCATTTGCAACTATTTTCAAATCTCAATGAAGTAGTCAAGCTCTATTAACACGTGCAAAATTGTGATATGTCACATAAGTCTCCAAAACTAAATTAACTTATAAAAGCGTATTGCAAAAAAAATGGACCTTTCATAAAACCAAAGAAACTATCATCAATTTCTTACTTTACTTTAGTTACAAGTAGAGTGGACAAGTGAAACACATTTCATCGTGTTAAAAACCTTTCTAAAGACACTTCCAAAGTACCTAGATTGTTGAACCTCCTATAATATTTCCTTTTGGAATAATGTGTGTTTCTAGATTTTGCAAATCAATGATCTAGTGGTGGGTACCACAATTTCACAACTACCAAATGACCAATAAACAAAAAGCATACAATCCCCATTCCAAAAATTGGGGACAAACAAAAAAGTACATGTGTTGGGGGTAAGAACATAGATGCACTCTAGTGTGTGTAATGGTGAAAGGTGTAAAATAAACAAGGTCCATGCAATGATGTTTACATTAATTTTACTTAGCTTGAAACATAATCACATGTCAAATTACAAATTTTTCTTGTATGTAACAATTTGTATTTCTAAAATATTTAATGCATAGGAACAAAACCAACATTACACAACATATGTTTGATTGCTTTGGGCAATTTGTTTTGCTTCAATTGCTCAACAAATTTTTGGTGGAAAGTAAGCTAAGTACATGAAACCCTGGCACAAATTCCATTTAAGAACAAGGCACTAATGGTGCTAAAACAAGAAGCTTTTATTTAAAATGAAACACATATCAAGGAATAGATCTTTGAAACAAGTGGATATCAAATCATTTGCCTCTCCTTACCTACTTCTAAAGTTTTAGTCAAAAGTACTTAGTCTTTTAAACTAGTTTTACATTGCAAGGTATTTTATATAGGAGTGCTTGAATATTGTGATTTTGTGTTCATAAAGGCCAAGTTATTTTTAGCATTAAGTTGTTAGTAGATTGAAGTGAACGCATAGTCCTTGTTCAAAGGCATGGCCAAACAAAACTTCTAGCACCAAGGTAATGGATTCTAGTACTTGGTGGATTCTTCTATAATTAGCATGGTTTACGAACAAATATTGGTGCACTACATGTTCTAATTGTATAATTGACATACATTTGTGATTGTTTAATTTATACACTACTATTTTACTCGGCAATGTTGATGATTGACATCACTAAAAATAATTGGTAGAGGATGAAAGATGGCCTATTGTGAATCATTATTATTTTTCCTATAATTGATTACCAAAAAAAAAATGTATGAAGGAAGGTAATTTTGTTTGTTTTGTATGTTTTGTGTGACACATTGAAATCTCCCAAACTTAAGCACCCCTTACCATGTTCTTGATATTGTTGGAAAATCCTTTATGAGTAGGGGTATACATAGGTAGTTTGGTAATGTTTAGACATATGGTGCAAAAACTTTGTTGAATATTCAAGTTTTTTTTTCAAAAAAATTCAACAAATTCAAAAATTAAATATTTTAGGGAAATTGGGGAAAGTATTGGGGCAAGCTTTTGATGATTGGGATTTCTTGGAGGTGATTTTTCATTTAAACCTAAGGTGGGGGAGATATTGAATTTTGAATAATTTAAGTCACTAAAAAATAATTTAAATTTAGAATAATTTTCACAATTGAGTTCTACTATCAAGGCATTGTTCACATTTGGGTCAACAACACAAGCCATATTAGTCATATTGAAAACATGGCATTTCACTTTGATGTATTATGTGTGAGGGTTATTGTATTATAAATGTTTAAGTTGTAAATGCGATGCTAACATGATTGAAACATGGGAATGATGACAATTGAAACACATATTTAAAATATGATATCAATAACAATGAAATTTTTATTATATAAACAATAAAGTTTTGTATTATCCCCTTAATATGTTATGATAAATATAACACTTGACAATGATCTTAACTACAATAAATGCATATATGCCAAAATTAACTTGCATTTGACAATGCATGAATAGTATCTTGTCCAATTTGGATATGTTGAAAACTGAACAATTATATGATAACTACTAAAACCAAATTACAAAAAAATAGATTATTCAATATTGTGCTTTCATAAAAGAGATACCAAAACAAGAAAAATAAATTCTTGAATTCTTAATATGATAATTACACCAAGGTGGACATACCATAACTTGGGGGAAAAAATTAAACATGTTAATGTAAATAATAATAATAATAATAATGGCAACCAACTAAGAATTGAAATTTGTCACATTTAAAAAGAGGGAATTACCAATTAAAATCATTAAAAAAATTTATTAAAAAATGATATTTCAAAGTACTTCTCAAATGCCAAAATAAGAACTAAAAAAGATAGATAAATTAGTTTACCATCCCCCAAAAAAGTCATTTACAGATTATATGGTTTCAACCACATTATTGTATCCATTTTAAAGATTTAATCATCTTTCATTATGTTCATGGGTTTATTCACAATTGGGGTTCCAAAAAAAGGAAAAATGACCCAAAGACTTTAGTGTGGCTACTTTTTGCAAATAACATTTACTTTAAACAAATTTAAATTAAAAAAACTGAATAGTCCAATTTAAGATAATTCATGTGGTGGTGGTGAGTTTTCACATTCATACATAATTATGTATGAATATTGTGGTTTATAACTAGAAATGCAGAAATTCTCAAAATTAGTTTCAATGGACAACCAAACATGTTTCTTAACAAGATTACTTCCTACACATGTGACTTGCACCTCAAGCTAAACACTTTGAACCCATTAAAATGGTTTTAAAAATGAGCCCTTTTCCTTGTAGCCTTTTCCTTCAAAATTTAAGACTTTGAAATTTTTGTATAATTTGGTTTTTCATCAAATTCATATAGTGAACATGTACTTTCATAGAAGGGGGCATGTTTTTATTGTACAAAAAGTTTGAGATCAATTTTATGATTTTATACATTCTTTTTTATTCCTTTTTTAAAAAAATTGCAATTTAGACATTTGATATAGTTAGTTTACAAGACTCAAAATGACATTTACATAGTATCCAAATCATTTTTAAATATTTTTATTAATTAAAAAAAATTATTAGTTTATCTATTGGCATACAACAATCCACTATAACTATAATAATGTAAGATAAACAAAAATCCAAAGTTGTCCTTTGCAATCTTTAAAAAGTTAGACACACCTTTTTGGTACCCCAATTGTGAATGGACCCCCAATAAATATAAAATATTCAAAAATAAATAAATTATAATCAATGTTTAATTTATCATTTCAACATTGTTTAACATTATTTCAAAATTATTTAAGCATTATTTAAGTAGTCTTTGCCCTTAATCTTGAGCTATCACGTCAACCTATCCATACAAATTCGTGACTCTTTATTAGGACTTCAATTTGCACCTTCAACTCATTAATTCATGAATGTGCTAGATGCATTCTTAGTTTTATTAATTAGTTGGGGAGTTGCATTCAAAGTTTTTTTTAAAAAAAATTTAAAAAAGCCAATTTTAGTGGTTGATCACAAAAAAATTGTTTAAACAAACTGGACACATTGCCCATAATCTTTTCAAGCAACATTTTCATTGATTATTCTTCCATATATGTGCCAAAGTTTGACACAATTGTGTGTGCCACATCATTACATAGGTGTAAAAGTGTGGGTTAAGATGAAAGCAAAATGTGTGTTGTAATCTTTTTTCTAAATGTTGGCTAGAAAATTTGTCAAAAGTTAGTAGAGAATTGAGTGTGTATGAAGAAAATTTTGATCACCCATCTCTTCCAAATATTGAAATGTCAATCTTAAGCCAAGATCTCTAAAAACTAACCCCATTAACCTTTTTCTTAAATTATTTGAAAATGTAAAGAGTGCAAAACTTTCCGCATGTAAACTAGGTTTTTCATTTGAATTCATGTCCTTTCCATGAAGGTCTTTGAGTTCCAATTTCCAATGCATGTGCTTAGTATTTTTCATCAACTTAAGGTTTTACCTTTTCATTGCATGTGGAGATTTTTTTTCTTATCAACTTGTTTGTTTTCTTTGCTAGTCCAACAAAAATTTCTACACAAGAAGAAGGCAAAGGTCGTTTTTTAAACAACTTGAAAACATGGATTATGTACAATCAAAATTATAAAAATTTCAATTTTTGCAAGCCATGGATTGGCATTGTGCCTTTTTTCAAACTATTTTTCAAGTCAAATGGAAGTATAAGCAATTAATTTAAAATTATTTGAAGATATAAAAAATAAGTTTGCAATTATTTTGACCATTTTTTGTCATTTGTGTGATGTAGCTATAACGTCAATCATCCATGAAACAATTTAGCCAAATTTGGCTATTGATAATACAAAAGAAAGAAGAAAAATCCGTCTATTTTTTTGGCCACCTATTGAAACTTAATATAAAATCTAATAGTTTTTCCTTCAAATTTTGAAGATTAAAAAACCAAAACTTAAAAACACTAAATTTTATCCTTTTGAAAAAAAATCTTTAATTTCAACATAGCCATTGGACCCCAACCCATCCCATGCTTGGATACCAACAAGCTTGCATACACCAAAAACCCATCATTTAAAAAAATGTGATTAACCACTTATAGAGAAATATCTAAGTTTTTATGATGGATTTAATAATTTGAAATTTGAATGACAATGTAATAATTTTAAACAAGTGGGTCTTTGCCATGCTTCTCCTTGCAAGGATGTGTGGTTAGGCTTATGCTTACAAATTGAATTGGGTTTTAGGTTTGAGTCATATTTCTAATTTCTTATTATGATTGTGGGATTTTTGTGTTTTAGAAAACTATATGTCACAATTTGGACATGGGCAAGTAAATGACTAGAATGTTGATAATGTCTTTTGCTTCTTTACTTTTCATCATCTTAAATGTCATTGATCATTGCGATGCATTTTTCTACAACTTTTTTGACGTTTACTAATTGAAGACTTGACATGAAAGGTCATCCATCACTTATTCTTGGGTTAACCTTTGATTTTGATAAACACCTATTGAACTTGAAGATTTGTATGTTGGATAAGGTGTGACCTCTTAATAGACAATTTATATATTATTATAACAATGAGAATCTTGAAATTGATCACCAAGGTTGCAAAGTTCATTAGAAAGGATGAGTTTGATGGCTAGACCTTAAAGTTCCAATGGAATATGTTGTGAATCCAATTTGTTTAAGCAACAACTATTTCAACCCATAATCATAATATCCAATCACAACCATGACCCCATGATGGTTGTGACACATGTTTGAATATCTCCTAACTATAAATGATGAAAAATTACATATTTTCCTTGAAACATTATCATTATTAAGCTTTTGCCCATTCTATTATCCCAAACACCAAGTGTCAAAATAATGAAGGCAATGTTCTAATTCTTGGAATGACTTCTTAAACCTTTGTAATGTACTACAACTATTCATATAATTAATCAAGTTCATGTTTTAGTTCCCAATTTAACCTTTGTTATAATCACATTTTACTATTTGTGACTATCATCATTTCCATAGTATTAGTTCAGCTTGTAGAACAACACTTACACCTTATAATTACACCTTTATTTTTTCCAAGGTCTTAATGTACGTGTAGATATACATAACTACACACATACACATAAAAACACCCACACATACATTAAAAAACAAGAAATCATTTACTTAAGTCAAAAATTTAAAAAAACAAAAGAATGTTTGTTTTTCAAAATAACCTTTTTATATTTTTCCAATGTTGTAGATAGTTATAACTTCCTTTAATTGAAAGTTCTATTTGTTAGGTAATGCTTTGGTAGTACTGTATTTGATTATTAGGTTAAAGTTTGGTAGTCTACAATGTTTAGTTATCAACGAGTTTAGTTAATTACTATTCAACTAGTTAATGCCTATTCCTTACTAGTTAATTTTAATTTGTTAATGATTCAACTAGCTATCATTTTTTACTAATAATATCATTACTAGCACTAATTAACATATATTTAAGTATATCTAACTTTGAGAATGTTTATGGTCTAAAAGTTATATATCCAATTTTTTCAATATGGATAATTGTTAAATTTTTCTAAAAAAAATTCTAAGGTTCTAAGATTAACATGAGGTTTGTGAGAGATTTAAACAAGAAAATTGAATCATGATATGAATAATGCATGATGTCTTTTCCATGACCTCAATGCCTCCATTATTGATGTTAATATTTTATGTCTTGTGAAACCATCATGAATATGGATTATAACTCCACAATGGGTGTTTGATATCTTTGGAACTTGAAATAGTTAGGATATTGAGTTGTTAGAAAAAAATTGACTCATTGGAGGCAAGTATATTGATTTAAAATCTTGACCTTTTGAGTTGATAAATAATGTACATCCATTAGGACATCGACATGTTAAAGTGAAAATGTTGTTGGTTTATGAAATACATTCCAAATATGTTGAAAATTTTGGAATATAAAATATGAGGTGTTGATCAACATACCTATTTTCTTTGGGAAAATATTCACCTAAAAAACATGTGTTCCAAACTTCATATGCTTTTATTATATTGTTAATATATGGAGTTCATTGAACTAAAGGTACTATGGTACAAAGTTCACCTCTTCCCATGGCCCTTTTGGGTTAATGGTGTGTTCTAACCTTTGAAAACCATGATTCTCAATGGTATGAAGATTTGTGAAACCACGGTGTTATCAACTTCCAAACCAATAATATGCATTGTTGTGAGACATATGCCTAGGTGTGGGACAAGGGAGACTAAAAAAAAAGAAATTGTTGTTTTGGGACATATGTAGAGATACATTGGACAAATGAGACAGTAGTTAATTCGATGTTTGTTTACCCTTTGATTTCCTCAACTTTAGATGAGTCAAGTAGTGAAGCCATACCAAAACAAACCACATTTATCTTGGATAATATAGTTTTAGCATGTTATTTTGTTTAATTTATTACACACATTTCAACCCTAGTATCATGACAAAAAATTTCTTTAGTATATTAGTTCTCCTATATTCATTTTCTTAATCTCCTTTTTCAATTGTTCACCTTAAATGAAAATAATAGTTGGTCAAAAATTATCATGTTGTCAAGTTTGGTTATGTGCATTCCCCATTTCATATGCTTTCCAACTTCATCAGCACAATTAGTTTCCCATATTGTGATCTTCAAGAATTTGTTGTTTTCTTTCCTTGTATTAATTTTCACTATCCACCTTGGTTGTCACAATTTCTTTCTTGCATTATTTGTTTTGTCATGGGCTCTTTGACTTTAGTTCTTCCTTGGAACATCATATTTCATTACCCTAAAATTTGCAAATGGTTTTTTTTGTGTAAAATTCTTGTACATGTTGCAATATAAAAATGGATTTCAATTTTCACAACATACACCTTTGCAACATTTTGAGTTTCTTAAAAATGTCAAAATTCAATGATATCAAAATCATAATATCAATAATATTCTTGTCATAATATCAAATCTCTGGATGAAAGGGGTATATTTGCATTGATTTGAACATTGAAAAGGGTATCCTCCAATATAAAAAGAAAATTTGAAACTTTGGCATGCTTATTTTTTTAATACACATTTGTGAATTTACATAATTAAAAAACATATGTAGAAATCGTTAGATTGTTTTTTTCATTTCCCTCCAAGACTTTTCTTTGTTTTAAAAGTGGATGCACAATTTTATTTTATTTCTCCTTTTGAGAGGGTGAATGACCTCCAAGTTATTTTTCCTAAATTGCATGGGCTAAGATTAGATAGAAAAGTTTCACAATATCAAATGTGTCTAATATTTATCTTAATGTTGTTTGATGTGCATTTGTCAAGACATGCAAAAGGCATTTTTTTGTGATGAATATGTTTTTTTATGAGAATTTTTGTCAATCTATTTTTTTAATTATGAAAAGATTTCCAATATCTAAACTAATAAAAATGAAAAATGAAAACATATTTTTAATTGTGATTAAAATCTACCTATGAATTGGACATTAACAAAGTTGGTAGGTCCACAAGGAATGAAAATTAGTTGTATATCAAGGATTGCCATTGTTCAAGATAAAATAGATATTGTTCTTGATTTTTGAAATGTAATACAAACCCATTGCTTAAAGAATATCTCAAATGCCTATAAATGAAACCCTTTTGAGGATTATATTATCTAGTGGAATAAGGAAATAAAAAATCAACAATGTGTTTATGTAAACAATTGAATACATGTAACTAACCAAATTTATTAGGAGGTTATGCCCATGAGGTAATCATTGGACATGTGTAAATCGCAAGGAAGATTGAATCATGTAAGCTCCACATCCATGATATCCTCCCAAACCCCATGTTAACAATAACAACCTCGATTCATTGGGACTAAAAGGGTGCAACCTTAAACATATTAAGAACCAAAATGTGTCATCTCCCAATGAAAACTACAAAGGAATTATAAATATATTTATGTATTGTCATTTGAAATGCATGATAATCATGCTAAGTTGTTTTAAATGACTATTATGAATGTTGGGGAATTCAAATTAAAAATTAAGTTGATTCAATTTCAGGTTTTGATTAACAAATTCAACCAATGTACATTAGACAACATTAATAAATTTTTTTGCACACTTTGAATATATGAAAATTTGCAATGAAATGTCAAATTGAAGTGGTTGAAAACAAGAACGAATTGAGATGTAAAGCAAAATAATAAGAGTTGAGAAAAGTTTTTGCATTAGATGATGGTTAAGAAAGTGATGTTTCAATCTATCTATGAGGGAAGGTAGTTTGTTTGTTTTGCTTTATTTGTCACTCAACATCATGATGCCTCTTGTCACGCTCTTGGTATCATTGGAAAGCCCTTGATGAGTATGGATGCATAAGTTGATTTCGTAATATTTTGATCTATGGTGGAGAAGTTATTAAATATTGAACAAATTTTCATTGAAAATTTATTTAAATTTAAACTACAAATTATGGGGCAATTTGGGGATGCTCTTGACATTGTTCAAAAACCTTAGTGAGTAGGATTTAAGGAAGGTGATTTGGAAATTCTTAGACCTAACTTGTGAGAGATATTGAATTTTGAGTAGTTTTTGTCATTCGAAATTCAGTTAGATTACAAAAAACGGTTTTGGAAGGAAAAATCGATTGGGCAACAAGTTTCACACTTTGACCAATAATCAACAAGAAGTTCAAATTCTAAGAGCCTGATATTCCCCCACCTCCTTTTTCATGTCATCTTTACAGCCTTCCAAAGAATGATGTATCATTTGAGATCAAGTTTCAAAATGGAATAACTTTCTTTCCATAAACTTCGCCAGAGAGAGAGAGATTTTAGGACCAACCTATGTGGAATGTAAAGCCTGAGGCTGTGGGGTTCTGTGGAATAAGGGCCTGTCTGAGGGGGAGCCAAGCCAAGCATGAGCCCATATTCCTTTCCCATGCCAAACCCTAAAAACCCATGGAGAGGGTCAGGCTTTATGACCATTGAGAGGGTAGGTGGGCTTTACGAAAATTGTAAAATCCATGTGAGAAATGGATGAAAATTTTCATGATATAATAGAGTTTTCTGTAAAGTCAGGAAAAACACGGCACCAGAACCCTGAATTTGGTCTAAAACCGGGTGAGATTGAAAAAAAACCCTGTACAAAAGTACATTAGCCTTCAAGGGGAGGGAGGGTGAAACTCGGAAATGCACCATTTTTTTGGGTGACAAACTGAGTTTCATCCGGTTTTGACCCCCTCTTTTCTTTTTCCCGAGCGCCTCCACTCTTGCTACATATATTTTCACTGCTCCTACATGTACAACTGCTATAATTACCTCGAACCTTGTGCATTAAATGTTGAGTTTCAACATTTCATACCCAGGTCTAATAACACTTCCTTATTTTGTGGACATCACTGAAAGAGGGGATAGGGGGTGAAAAGAGGCCCAAAGACAGGATGACTTTAGGAAGACTCTAATGTGATGCCCCAACAGGCGTTTTTTTTTTTTCATTTTTGCAAAGTAGCCAGTGGGGCCACCTCTAAAGTGCAGCTGGTGCTGCTGTGGCTAGTAGCAAGCTGTTGTAGGAGCTCTATGTGGCCCTTCTAGCAGATTCTTTATAAAAACTTGGGTGCCACTTCAATTTGTTAGGTGAATTATTTGACATTTTTCTAAATTGCTGAGTGAAAAAAGCTGGCTACTTTTGGAATGCACACAGAGTTTTCAGGTTATTAATCAAATGTAGTTGGAGTTTTTATGGCGAGGTTTGTATTGTTGTCAAAATTTGGCAACTACTTCGGGCAAGTTGTAAAATTGCCAAAGAAATAGAATGCTTTGAATGTATAAAAGTAGCTAGAAACATTCATAATCACAAGCACTTGCAGGGGGAATCGAACCCTTAAAATTGGCCTTTGCAACGCAAGTGACCTACAACCAACCAAGTTAGTATACAAGAAGAACTAAAGAAAATCATACAAGGAGAGAAACTATGGAGTCCATAAAGTTCATTGGCTTGTACAACCATCAAATGCAACAAATATAAAAGCACACATGAACCAAAAAAAATTGCCTTTGTAAAAACATTGGCAACAACTCCTGCCTTTCCAAAAACACAATCAACAACTCTACAAAATACAACCCACCCTAACCATCATAACAATAGTAGTGTCATGGTACTCACCCTTGTGCAATACATTCTGCATACGGGAAATTTTGCAAAATGTAAAACTGGTGTTCAAACATCCAAACAACAAGGGGCAAATGGGTAGTAAGCTCATTATGAAGTTTTGATTTCATGAAAGCCAATGTAAAAAAGCAACATTCATCTTTCACATTACCCACTATTTGCACCATGGCCATTTCAACCAATTTCACATATTTTAGGAAGCTGCAAACAAGAACTTGAGATGCTATCAACAAACGCCACATTTTGGTCAGAGGATTGGTGTCAAAAGGTGGAGCCATGCATGTGGCTACATTCAATTTCATTGTCAACTTGAACATGCCTTGTTGGCTATCAAGGTCATTGGCATTGAAGACCTTAGGCACAAAGGTTTCCACCCCATTCAATAACTATGTTTGCGAAAGCAAAAAGCTATTTTGATTACAACAAGATGTTTTAGGAAAGATGTCTCATAGTTTGCCTATAGCCAATATTGGGGATACATAATCCCAAGAGCATCCATGACACCATGGGCTAAAAACCTTGTTTCCAATTCTTGAATCAATGTTTATGCGGCCCCTGCCAAAGCATCCACATTGGACAACAACAAAACTACTTTAAATAGGGTAAGTGCATGGTAAGGTAGGGTGGACCAAAAAGTGGCAAGAATTTATGAATTTGAAATTCCATTTCCTTCGTATTTTTTTTAGCCTTGAAATGTTTTTTGTAGTTAGGTAGCAATAATGCATTGATTCCAAGCGCCTTTTTTCCATTAAAATTTTTATTCTTGTAGAACTCATTAATTAAAACATATTTGCAAATTTTCAAAATAAATCATGTTTTTTTTCAAAATGAAATGAACTTTTGAGAAAATGTGTTTGTTTTTCACCAATAAAAGTCCATAAATTATTAAATTCATTAGATGTGAATCAAACCATTTCAAGCTTGATTTCATTATTACATTTAAAAATAAAAACCAATTCCCTAAATGTTTTTGAGGTCCATCATAGAACAAAATCAAAGTCCATTCATTTAATTGTTGTTAGTTTTACATACCTTGATTTTCAATTTCAAAAGTCGATAGCTTCTATAATTTTATATATTTTGCATACCAATCAATTTCATTACATAAACATTGAAGTCTATAATTTCAAAATGAGTCCCATTTAACAAGTCCATGATATACAAAACAATATAGTAATTAGAACCACATTTAAGTGGTAGAAAAATGGATTGCGTTACTCCAAAATTGGTCCACCTTACCGTGCATCCACCCAACAACCAAACTCATAGCCATGCTTCTAGCAACCCTTGCAAAAGCCTGAAGATAAACCCAAAACTTAACAAATTGAAAGAAAATAATAAAACAAGCCAAAAGATAAAGTTTTAAGAATCTACCTTTGCATTGGTTCTTCACCAATGATTCAACAACAACAAATATAGATTTAGTGACAAATGTAGGTGTCAAAATCTCTAAATCATGGTGCACTACCCATATGTGCTAGCCATTTACCTCAAAGATCAAATGCTAAAGTCCATAATTAAGATCGAGTATCCATTTCATGTGGATTTTTTCATCCTTACATTCAAGCAAAGACTTGAATGCCCAAAAGGTATTTGTAATGAAGTTTGAACTTTATTCTAAATACATGTTATACATATCACTTTGGCAGACTTTTATAGTAACCACAAGGTCACACATAAGCACATCTTGCATCTATGCAAATTTAGTCAAAGCATGCACAAATTCCAATAGTGGTAGGACACATGCAAGTCCCAACAAGATTTGCAAATCACATAAATATTGATAATTCTGTTTGGCTTGTTGGTTTGTAAGGTTGTTTAACATCATTTTCATTAGGAATGTTTTGTATTCTGCCATCAACCTTTTGGCAGGTCTCAACATTGAGATCCATCTTGCTTTCATGTTCTGGAGAATCTTATTCTCCTTCGTTTCCAACATCTCAACTAGCTTTGTAAACTCTAGATGTCTTTTTGGTGAATGTGCAAAATAACTATGTAAGATTTGTAACAAATGCTCAAGGCAGATCACCAAAAGCAAACTTGATAAAGTTTGCACTGCCAAGTTTGTTCGATGGGCCATGCAATGGATCCCCAAAAAATTGGGAGCATAATTGTCATAGATGTGTTTTGGGACACTAGTCCTTGTCCCCTAAAAATCATTAACACCATTTGCCCCAAAACATATTAGCTTTTGGGTAATTCGGTTTCCTGGCAAACCTCCACCTATCATGAATGCCTCCATAATAACTTTAGTTAGGTTATCATTGGACTTAAACCTACAATCACCTTATCCAAAGATATTAGAATCAGAATCTTTACCCGATTCTGCACCACATAGTAATGGACAAACAACCATGATTGGTTGTCAATTGTGGAGACCTCATCATAGCTCTAAGTAACATAATGTGTAGCTTGAATTATAGCCCTAATGGTCTTCATCACCGCTTGGTGCATGAATTTTGCCATGGTTCAACCATAACTATCATTTTAGTGTTTTTTGTTATTTTTGGGCATTGCCAAAAATTCAAACAATGGCCTCAAATATTCATATTCCAGCATTGGATGACCTTGTTGCAACAAATGAAGCACAATGGAAAATTGGACAACTTTTTGAGTTTTCTCTCCTACCACCCCATATGTCAATTGGGCACCAATAGTCTTTTAGCTTCGAAATGCAAGTGTTATTTGGTTCTTGACATGCTTACAAACCTTGGAGTAAGACCAGTCCCCATTTTTCACATCAAACCCGATATTCTTCACAACTTTTTGACGAACTACATGTTCACAAAGGGAATCCCACTTAATAACAAGTAATCTTTTTTCCCCTTCTACCTCAATAAAAACCTTGCATTTGATAGTGTGCAAGGTACCATTTTCCCCTACAAACAATTTTGCCCATGGGAGTTTTGTAGCTCATTTTTCTTGGAACTTCATTATTGCATCATAGTTCTTCTTTTTGATGCCTACCTTAGGTTGGATGGGTTTATCATCTTCAGCACTAGGGGAAGACCCACTCAAAGACACAGGCACATCTTCAATGTGATTTACATTGGAAATATTAGAACTGCAACTAGAAAATAAAGGAGGAGCAGATGGAAAAGCAAGACCATGAGATGAAAATGCTTTGTCATTAGTAGGAATGACAAGAGGCCCACTTGCCTTAGAATTCCTCTTGTGATAATGTAAAATTGGATAAAATCCCCAACAATGTCTACACACATAAAAGATTCATAAGAACCCTAAAGATTTGAAAAACTATAAAACACAAAAAATAAACAAAACTTAAAGGAATATTTGAATTTTTATTCAACAATTGTGGCACTTGCAAAAGTGAAGAATAACTTCAATATGCGCTCATCACGATGGAGGATCATGAATTTGTGGAGCTCCCACTAGCAACGCACTAATGTGAGAGTTGTTGGAACTTAAAAACTTGCACAAACACAAGCATTCAAGACATAAGTTGGAACTTCCAAACATTGAAAATGTAGTTGGCAACTAAAAACTACTTCAAATAGAACACCATTGCAAGTGGACGACAAAGATTAGAAGTAGGAGCTCCTTGGCAATGAGCAAAAAGGAGGAAAAGAAAGCTTTGGCAAACTTTCATACACAACCATTGCAAGATTCTGGTGAGACAAACATTTGCATTTTCGCAAATAGGCTAAGAGTTAGGGTTTAGGAAGGTTATAAGGCAAGATCAATGATCATCATCTTCGCATCTTGGAGATGAAAACTAAACCTTTAGGGTTTAGGTTGGTGAATCCAAACCGTCCCCAACACCTTTTGGCTTGTTTTCATCTGTCCATGTCCATTTTGTAGCAAAAAAAAATTAATTCCACCTTTTATTTCCTTTTGTATAGGTAGCCATGGATTTTTGTATGAAGTTATTATAGTTGGAAATTTACAATGTTGATGGGTTGTTCTCTGTTTGTGCTTGGACAATTGCATTCCTGAAAGGATTACTTGTAAATTTTTTGGTAATTTTGATTAATGCCTAAACCATTTGGTGTCATGGTTAACCATTTTTCAAAAGTTATGGTCTTTTTTGGTTTCTTTGAATCACATTTTCCCATTTGTTTGACGGTTCTATGCACACCCATCTTCATTGTATTTTTTTAGACTTTTTGACATGAAGATTTCATAGTCATTTCATCATAGTTAGGTACACAACAGGGGGACCCATTGGGACGAACATTGTTTGCTTTAGCTCACCTTTACGCCTTTTGCCTTATGGTAGTATCCCACCCTACTTGTGTTTTCCTTTCATTGGTGGATGATACACATATAGTATGATGCACCCCCAAATTCTTTAAGAAACCCAAATGTGGGTCCCAGAGTGAAACAACAAACAAAGAAAAGAATTGGGGCATGTTCCTTAGCTCGTATGACGCGCTCCCAACTCCTTGAAGGACTCAAATGTGAGTCCAAGTAAAAGATAGCGAAAGAGGGAGGAGTCGGGCACACTCCCTAGCTCATAACACTTTGAGGGGTAGAGGGGCGTGTTGGAGCTCTGGGATGGGACTAGGAAGAGTTGACAAGTTTCACTCAT
>Ga0116231_10004813_pt1 | contig 27070 bp, 10 predicted proteins | sample S1TSphgellanicum_2_FD_89695 | JGI IMG/M metagenome (GOLD analysis project Ga0116231, IMG submission 89695) | Host-associated microbial communities from peat moss isolated from Minnesota, USA - S1T2_Fd - Sphagnum magellanicum MG | ecosystem: Host-associated > Plants > Peat moss > Unclassified... | reverse complement strand
TTTTTATAAGTTTTGTTTTCTGTGTTAGTTAAACTGCCCGGACCTTTGTTTTTTTTTTTTTTTGGTGGGTTTTTTTTTTTGTTGCAGTTATTACTCGACGGGTGCATTATGCACCAGGTTCACACTAGTACCAATAAAGAGAAAACAGTAATAATGGGAAAACAATAATAGCAGTAAAAAGAAGAGTACCAATCCCAAGTGAGAAGAAGAACAAGAGGAGGTCCCAAGTGAGAAGAAGAACAAGAGGAGGAGCCAGTAAATGATACACAGAACTCTGAGAACCGGATTTCTGTTCTATGAGAGAACCTGTCCGGTTCTCCAATATATACATGTGTATACATTTGAACCGGTTCTCATAACCGGTTCTCGATCATGTGAAAACCTAAGGTCGGTTTCCAGTTGGGGTCTCACATTTAAGAGTGTCAATCGGTCCTCATTGTGAGAACCGGGTCGAGAGTCAGGTCAGCATTTGAGAACCGCCCAACGTTGGTCTAGACACACAAGGCTGTTCCATAATGCTGAAATGTTCATGTTTATTATTTTATATAACCGTTACCTACTGCAAATTTCAAAATCAAAAAACCAAGTGTGGAAGTTAAGATTTAAGATTTAATTAATTATTCGGCAGTCTATTGCCAAAATGGTAAAGGTACTTCGATATGCAAAAAATTTATGTTCATGTTAAAAAAAACTATAGTACACTGGGTACATTGATGTCACATGCCAATTGGATGATAATTCATAATCTTCCAGACAAGAAGATTGTATTTTGATATCTATTCTCCCTGTTTCCATCATCATCACCATGATGTTCCCATTGATTCACATGATGATCTCATGATGTTTTGATGTTGTGCCCATTGGTTCACATGATGTTCACATCACATTTTGATGTTGTTCCCATAGTCATTTCAAGGCGCATCATAATTGTTCGGCAAAGATGCTAATGGAATGAAACCGGCTCTCACTATTGCCCATTATGCTAGCCATCCCACCTGTCTTGCCCGACTAAAAGCTTGCCAAAGGGCAGCTTACTTGACATCCATTTGCAAAAGTACCATAATACATAAGAGTGCAAAAAGGGCAACTGAGCCTTGTAGTTTAGGAAGAAGCTTATAGTTACGTATTTGTTGTTGGGAAGCATGACAATACATTGCAACAAATATGAATACTAACCGCCTTTAGAACCGCCGGTACCAAACCAATCCTTTGGTGAAAACTACTGGTTCATTGAGTACTAGTGTGGCCTGTGCTGTTGGGCCCAAGTGTTACCACGTTTTCAACTGATTTTTCCTTCCAAAACCTGGTTTTTTGGGAATTTATTTGAATTTTCAGCAGCAGAAATCACTTAAAAATCAATATCTTCCACATTCTGAATCCAAATCTTACCAAATAAATTCCATTAAATCTTTGCTCATCAAGATCTTTCAAACAACACCAAAGGCACATTCCAATTCCTCCAAAAATTTCAGCTACGATTTAATTTAATTCCATTTTAATTTTCAGTGAAGAAATCATTCAATATTGAAGAACTTCTACACCGCAAGTCCAAACGCCATGAAATCAAGTGGATGCACCCTCCTCATGGAGAGCTTTCCAAAGAGACCAAGAACAAGATCTGAAGCATCCCAGTTCGGTGGATCTCATAAGTACAAACAAAACAAACAAACCTTTTCCTTCATAGATAGATAGATAGATGGTGGGGAATGATATATAGTGATGTGAACCAATGGTGGGGGAGCACCAGTTACAGTCTGGAACATCCCTGGTAGAACCTGTTACCACAGAATGGCATCTTGCCCTACCGGGCACAATGCATTCCTGTGTAGAACAAGCTTTTACTGAGCCCATTCCATAGTACATGATAAACACATAGAACTCCTAAAATGTGCACTATTGACATTAATTTTTATTTCATTTGATCACATGTACATTTCCAATATGACATGTGTCACATAATAAAATTGTGGTGTAGACTTGTTTTCAACTTTGTCTTTGACAACTTTGAATCTTGAGTCACACAAGATGCAAAGAATAATAATGATGGTCATTGATAAATCATGTTTAAAACATCAACGAGAAGATTTATAATGGTGATAAGCATGATCAACACACTACCATGGGCAAGATTAGCATATTCTATGCAATTGTACCTCCAATGTAGTTTGCACCATTCTCACTTAGTCACAATCTAGGACATTACAAAGGCACAAACTTTTCAAAATAAAATGAACCCAAGAATATTATTTCATCATGGGTGGTCATATATGAAATTTATGTTCAAAGCATCTTCCCATTGCCTTTTTTTTAAAAGGATTACCAGCTACACAATTTTTTTAAAATACCCAAAATAAAATGTTTTTCTTTTTTGTTTCTTCAATTCTAGGAGAAAAAAACTACTTTGGATCTACTATCATTAGTCCTAATAAAAGAGGTCAATATTTGAAATGATTGATCCATGAACAAAATATTTGTACAACAAGTAGAATGCGTATGCAACCAATGGTGAACTAGTTACATGAGCCATCATTAAAAGCTTCCTTTTCACACATACTTTTAATTTGTTTCAAACAAATTCACTTATCACCAAATAAGGGCAAATTGTATAGGGTAAAAAGGTGAATTTTGAATGTTCATTGACCAAAAAATGTATTTAAATGGATTTAAATGTGTTAATTCAAGTAGTTATATAGATACATAATTTTCTTACCCAACATTGGTAAAAGCATTGTTTCAAGGGGCAACTAGTTATACATTTTTTAAAATATAGGTCTAAAATGCAATCACCTTTCCTATTAATCAATGATTTTTTGGGGGAAATTTTTTGCCTTATATATATATATATATATATGTAAATTGGGAATTATTTTTTGAAAAATCGTGTTTTTAAATGTAAATTTGACTTTTTGTGGGGAAAGATTTGCCAATTTTTTGATATAAAAAACCCCAGAGAGATCTTAAGAGGTGAAGATGTGCTCACCCCAATAATATAAAACTTCATATGTGCATGAATAAAAAATAGAAAGGATGCATTGATAGGAAGGATGGGTACAAAATACATCTATTGAAAAAATGCAAATATGTACAATATTTCATAAAATATATTAACCTTAAACTTTGGACCATATGCATGCATGTGAAAAAAATTGAAGTTTAGTACCTATTTGTTGTGGAAAAAATGTGTGTATGGATAGGTCTAAGGGGATTGAGGAAGGTTGGAATGTTGAAGTAATCAAGCAAACTAACATGCGCCATCCAATAGTAACCAATGTTTATGTATACATAAGAATTTAAGAATATATCATAAACATTTTCATAATATTTGTGAAATATTCTTAACCACATGGATTAGTTAAACATCGATTTGCTAAAATAACAAGTAGTTCGTTGTGTAATGGCTCCAAGCCCTTTGTTACATGTTCAAACAAAATCATTGTGAACAATGACATTGTTAAGTAATTTGAATGCAAAATGAATAAGTTTATGATATGGCCAAAAGGCCTTATTTGTTCTCCATATGCATTGTTCAAGTAGAGTGTTTGATAAATATGACAAGTTGTGAACCATATATTGTTGTACTTTGTTTATTGAATTAGAAATATAAAAAATACCAAATTGAGAACCTCAATTTTAAAACCAAGTTGAATGAGCCTTAAATTGAAATGTATTAAAATTATGAAAACTCAATGTTTGAAATTATTTGTCAACTCCATGACCAATATAGCTTCTTCATTGTGTATCTTTTTAATAAAATCATATGACCATTGAAAAATAAATTAATGAAGGTATCCCATTGGAAACACATAGACAATTACCAATTAATACCAACCCAAGACCAAACCATTTTCAAAAGATGATATCAAATAAATAAACCTCTTGCAAAATAAGACGTCAAATTCAAAATAAATTAAAAGTTCTAGCTTTGGCAATTCATTTACAAGGATGCATGTTTTGGCATATCCAAAGCCTCTTAGGAACTTTTAATAGCTCTAGGGAATGTGCAACATAAGTTGTCTACCTTTGATGAACTCATCATGTACACAAGCTTGCCATTTTTCCTCCAAAGAAAAATTCAACCCATTCCATTAAGGTTTATGTCAAACTATGTATTTCATGGGCTTAGTCCATAAGTTTGCACTTGAATGTGCAAGAAACTTCCCTTTGATGAGTGAGAAATAGGGACATGGACTATCTATATGAGTTGCCACCACATGGAATCCAATTCTAGGTTGAAACCTACATTCAACAAGCAAGAAAACAAACACTAGTTATCTAATCCAAAAACATTACATTCCCACACAAATACAAACGGAATGAAAGGAAACAAACATCTGAAGAAAGGAAGAAGAAGAGATGTGGTTTTCATGCCATGATATTCTCCATGATAGTTTGGCACCACTAGCACCCATATCGCATTCATCATTGTCTTTGCCACATTACATAACCATCATCAACCAAAAGACCCATGTCACATGAAAAGTTCGTAAACCTAATCTTCATAATAAATGGTGTTGCCTTGATACATTGAAATACATTATGAGATTATTTTTGACATAACCTTGTGGTCTTTATGTTCAACTGCTTTTCACATGTTGTTTCTTAGGTGGCATTTGTGAGGGTACCTTTTGTCACCCACGGCACTTAAAGGTGGCCCCATGAAAATTGTGTCATTTTGCTTTGCATGATTTTACAAATTACGAATTTGCAAACAAAAACCTAATTGTGGATGGATTTCCTAATCCATTTACATCACATAAACAACAAAACCAACACATCCTAAATTAAGTTTGTAATCTTCACACATTTTAATCATGGACATTTAAGTAAAAAATTCCTTACCTACGGTTGGGTTTCAAGTGTTGCAATGACAATTTAGTAGATGCATTGAATTCCACGAACAAGTCTAGTTTAATGAATTTTGATCAACAAAAAGAATGCTTCTTATTCTCCTTAACAATAATGAAAAATTGTCAACCTTCAAATTGGATGGCCAATCAAACAGAAAAAATCATATATATTTAAAAATATCATTTTAAGTACATGACAATTGTCATCTTCACATTGGTTAATTTTAACCCCAAATCCTACATAGATGCACAATCTTTTATTTATGGGCAGAACTAATAAAAAATGTATTTGTTATGGAATGACATTAAATGCATGTCAATAGACATTGGGTGCAAATATAGAATCATGACCCACACCCACCTCCTTTATGGTTTGGTTAGAAAATAATGAATTTACCGATCAAGTTCATGTGATAGAACAAGATTGGTGTTGTAACCCTAACATTGAGTTCACGACTAAGTGTGGAGTGCAAGGGCCCATAAGGCCAAGAGAATGTGTTTGGGTGTGAAACACACTTTCCCAAATGTGGGAGAGTGCAAGAGATGGAGCCCAATGACTTCTAAATGCACTTCCACTTTGGGAATTACACTTGTGTGGGAGTCCCAAATGTTTAGATCCTTGGTTGAAAAGGCAAACAAACACTAAATTAAGCCCTTAGGATACCGTTGGAAAGGTCTTGAAATGTGAATGCCTAAAGTGCCCTTGTATCCTTCATTTAAACCTAATATGCACAAGTTATGATCAAAAGAAAAGCCAAAAATTTACCTCACGACCATAAATCCCCTTGCAACAAGGGTCAAATGATCATTGATTGAGGTATGCAATACACCATTGCAAAGATCTTTTTGAGGGTTATAAGATATTAGTTTCACATGCTCCAAACATGTTTGATTTGAGGAAGATATGAGCATCCAAACTTTCAGGAGAATAAGAGTCCCAATTTTGGGACTCCCACTTCGGAATCTTGGGACAAAATGCCATTTGGATATAGTTCTTGCGGAGAGTTAGAGGTGAAACCCCATAAGACGGTGAAAGTGGGGACAATTGCATCACATATCAACATTAGAAAAATACAACATCAAGAGGTGCTTCTAGTGGAAGTGACCATTCTAATCCACAAACATGCCATGAGGGCACCAAGTCTCATAAAATAAATTGAAGATTACTTATTTAAGGGGATCCCTAAAACCAGCTTGAAGTTGAATTGTGTCCTAGGTTGCAATGCCAACTTCAATAGTGGAGGTCCAAATATGGTGGTGGATGGACCGAATGCAAAAAACTTATCTTTAAAAAAAAACACATCTATCACTCCATAAATAAAATATGAAAGAGGTTCTAACAATGTCAATTGGCTGATTCGTGTAGGTAAAGCCATTATGTGGTCTTGGAAACAATGAAAATTTATGTTGTTAAAGTTGAAGAAAATGTCTCCAAGAAGAATATGAGTTTAAGAAGCAAAGTCGGTGGAGCTTTAATGGTTTAGTAACTATCTGAAGGCCCCCTAGAATGGGAGGACACAAAGGCATCTAATGAACCTATGTTGAGTAGTTTCAAACGTTTTTTCATGATAGATGGTGCAATTTCCATCTGCCCCCATTTGTGTTAGCCAAGCCCCGACATGTATTCCACATGAAAGGGTGAGCCAAACTAACATGGCTACCTTCGTTGGTTTCAAATTGTGCCAAAGTCAATTAAGAATTTTAATAATGTGTTTCATTTTCAATCCTTCCTTGTTGAGGAGAGTGGTGATGATCGATTCCATCCTTTCATGCCTTATGATAGACCAATATTCGATATGATAAGTATAGTGGTAGAAGGGGACCGAAATTTTGGTTCTTGACCTCCCCAAAACAATTGACCGAGGTCCCATTTAAGATCAGTAACAAACTTAGATTCAAAAAGTAAAAATGTGCCTTCCTTACCAGAGGGGTCCTCCATACCAAGGGAAATGAGTGTGTGTGATTTCTTGAGCTGCATAGAAACATGCACAAGTTTGACCTTAAGGAAGGGCACCTAAACGATGCTTGGGTTAATGTGAAATAGTTGATTGCTAGGGTTTGTGCATGAGCATTCATGTATTACAATGAATGTGCCAACTATTTGAATGACCAAGTAGACCCATTTGATGAAATCTATATTGTGGCACGTGTTCACCCAACTCCATTGGTTTATACACGATTCAAAGGTTTTAAGGTCCCATGGAATGTTGTTTAGGATTCTCTTTTTAACACCAAACGTCCTTGGTTAGTTTTTGGAATACGTGTGTTTTCCAAGGCTTCCCATGCTTTGATAGTCGAATTCTAGAGGTCCTTAACTTGGGAGTATCCGGTTTTAGCAAGTACACATAAGTCATCAAAGTTGTCCCCAATGAGGGACCCATTAGGTGTAAGAAAAATGTTGCAAAATAAAGGTTGCATGAAGACTTCTTCAAGATCTTGAGGGAAAACTTTTATCATGTTTCCCTTGATCTTATTCCAGGTTATGAGGATGCAAATACAAAGGGTCGAGTTGGTTTTTTAAAAATTATTTTGTTGTGAATAGCCACCCATTATCCTCATTGAGGGCCTTTCTTTTGGCTAGGCATAGATAATCATAGAGTATACTATAGGGAGGGGAATGGTGCTTCCTCCCAAAAGTTGTGGGTCGTGTAAAACTTGTGCTTGAGATTGTCCTTACTAAGTTTGCCGCACCATTTGTGTTTGATTTGCATTAACTGCCCTTCTTTCTTAGTTGTGCAAGTTGATTTCATCTTGAACTTTTGCTTGTAAATTTGTCCTAGTCCCATCTCAGAGCTCGAACACGCCCCCCTTTACCCCAAAAGTGTTGCAAATTAGAGGTGTGCCTCGATTTTTATTTATTTATTGTTGTTTCACTATGGAACCCATTTTTGGGTCTCTTAAGTAGTTTAGGGGCGTGTCAATTAGTTATCCAAAGAAAATAGTTTCAATTTTTTGATTTAAAATCCTACATGAAAATTATTTTGATTCTTATGACTTCAAATAATTCATAATAAATTATTATAAATTTGTGTAAATTATTAATGTTCATAATTATGTTATTTTCAAGACATTTCCAACCATTTGAAAACATGGGATTAAGCAATAAGAGGACTAAATACAATGTTGAAAAATGTTTTTAAGCACTTTATATTCATTATATTCATTTCAAATTTAATCAAATGTTTCCATAATATATTTAAAATGATAATGTACTTGAAATACACCAAACATTTTCAATATTAAACTAAATTGATACTTATAAACATTAGTTAGACCTCATGTGGGTCATATTTTTGTGTTTACATCCTATTACAACATGTTATAATTATAATAGTTATCATAAACAATTTTTTATTTTGTCATATGTTTGGTTGTTTATGACTTGTCAAATGTACTTGGGTCAAGTTTGACCATTGATATAATATTTACTAGTGTGGCTTGTGCTATTGGCCCAAATGTTACCACGTCCTCGACTGATTTTTCCTTCCAAAACTTGGTTTTTTGGAATTTCTTTGAATTTTCAATGGCATAAATTGTTTAAAAATCACCATCTCCCACATTTTGAATCCAAATCTTACCAAGAAAATTCCATTAAATCCTACCCATCAAGATTTTTCCAACAACACCAAAGGCACATTCCAATTCATGCAAATTGTTTAGCTACAATTTAATTTAATTTTTACTGAAAAATCATTCAATATTCAAGAAATTTTTTGCATTGCAAGTCCAAACATCATGGAACCAAGCCCATGCACCCCTCCTTGTTGAGAGCTTTCCAAAAAGACCAAGAACACAATCTAAAGCATCCTAGTTTGATGGATGTCATAATTACAAAACAAAACAAACTACCTTCCTTCATAGATAAATTACCTTTGATGCTATAGTTGGAAGATTGTAAAAGTCACAAACAATTTTAAATCACTTGCATATTTGGTCATTGAAAACCAATACACAACAATGTCATTTTGGATATTAAAAATGTGTGATTGTAGCTTTTGTTGAACTATGATGGGTATTGAATATGCTTGGTAGGCATTTTAAGGTTGAGAATTTTTTTGAGAGGTAAAGGAACATTTTGATTGACCTTATATGTCTTTTTATATCAATAGGTACATGTTGGCCAAAGAATTAAACATGTTAAGGATTTTCTTTCAATCATGTTTTTGGAAAAAATGTACGTGAACAAGTTATGTTAGGTTATGTTATTTTAAGTTATGTTAATTTTATTGATTGTGGGCTATTATTGATGGTTGTTCATTATGTATTGATTTTGTTACTTGAAGAAACGCCTTCACATGTTTCCAATTTTGAATTCCTTATAAAGGCAATAAGCTATTGGAAACACACTTTGAACATGCAAAATACTAAAAGGGAGTATCAAATTAAAAACCTAGTAGAAAGATGATGTGGCATGTGAATAGTATGACAAGGCACATAATGTAAACCTAGTTGCTTTAACAATCCTTTATTCAATAAAATTGAAAGCTCATGTTCAAAACTCCCATTCATTGTGGAAAGTATGAGAATCATTGTTCATTACAAAACTCTCCCACCTCAATGACATTTTAAAAACTAAAAAATGAACAAAAATCAAAATTTATTAGTTGGAAGGGCTTTGGTGAATACATTTGACATTTGATTTTGAGTATAAAGATAAGTCATGTTAACTTCCTTCCTTTGAGAGAATTTTCAAAGAATGTGGATTTAAAGATCAATGTGCTTTGTGCATTGATAAAATTCATGATTTACCACCATATGCATAATATATTAATTTTCACAATACAAGTAATTGGGCTCCTTTTAAGGGTAGTAAGAAAGAAGTATCCAAAACCAAACAACTTATTTCATGTAAAGGCAAGTTACAATATATTCACTCTTTATAATTGAAGCAATTATGCATGAACATTTTCATGTAATTCAACAAATATGAACTTGATTGAGAAAATTTATACAACCAATTTTAGACTTTCAATCATCTAGATCACAAACCCAATCCCAATTTACATCATTTAATAGGTGATAAATGTGTTGATGTTGTGTTCACTACTATAACAAAATGAATATAAGTATCATGTAGATAACACAATTCAATGCATTTAATTATAGTAATATGAATATGTCAAGGTCATCGACAAAATTTCATATTGTGCATATTACATGTGACAAATTAGGGCACATACCCAAGGTAACATATGTGATGTTAATAATAATGTGTTTAGATGGAAATTCTACATCACAGTCAACATATTCATAATCACATTGATTGTGAAATTAGACATTTGAATCAACTAGTGTAAACAATGGTTTAGATTGATCATAACCAAACTTGTGAAAAACATTTAAGATGTAATGGATCAAATCATAATTATTGTTGTAGATTATAATCAATGCAAATTGAACTCATAATTATGTTGTATGTGAAGGCCTTTGTATTAATTTAGTGAACTAGTAGTAATGTCAAACTTTGGATTGAAGTAATTAGGCATTTCAAGCAAGTTTGGATGATGTTTACGTATGCCATGCCATTGTTGATGAAATTGATATGCAAAGCTTAGTAAAAACAATATAATCTAATATATTTAGGGGTCAACAATGCTAACATGAAGATTATACTTCCACAAGAAACACATTCAACTTCATGTTCCACTATCATGATGCTTGACAAAGTCCATACAAGGACTTCAAAAGGCCACAAACTTTATGCTCAAAATTGGCCTTTTCAAAGCCTAGATATTTAACCATGTCAATCTCTTTGCCTAGGTCCCCATATAGAAAATAAATTTAGTGTCAAATTAAGGCATAAATAGCAAGAAATGTTTATGTAGATTCATGTTTGACAACATGAAAAAAGTTTGGACAAAATCAACACTCAGAGTTTGATAAAATCCTTATGTTGTGCTAAATGTGTTTTGAAGTAATCAATGCTCCCATTAATATTATATTTTAATGGTAAATCCATTTGCATTGGATTGAATGAAGTTTTGCGGGCAAATGAATAAAAATCCTTGTCTTGTTCTCAATATGGGTGTCATAGTTTGGTGTCATGGCTTGATGTCAATTTTGTTATTCTTCAAATTTCAAAAGTTAATGATAGCCATCACATCCATGGATAGGAAATTTTATTTTCCTGAACCAATGAATGAGGGATGGGTACCTTTGAATTGAACCCAATCTCTAGATTGTTGTTCAATGTGCATTATTTTCATAAATGAAGAACATAAGTTGTTGGAACAAGAATGTGCACAAAATCCATCATGTTTTTCACCATTGCAGCTTCATGCAAATCATCCAAAATCATTAAAACAAGATTATTTCCCATTAATTTAAGGGTGTTGAAGTTTTTTCAAGTTAGAAAAAAAATAAATCCCTTGTTGGAATGTTGAAAACATCACAAATGGATGGAACAAGATTAGTAAGTACAACATGCAAAGTACCATTGATAATTTAATGTTTGTTAGGCACTTGAATAATAGTAAAAATTCCATGTTCGCCTTGAAAAATTGAAATAATTGATGAAATAAATGTAAATCCTCCTTATCAAATAGGGTCCAAGCATGATTGGGGTACCCATTTGAAACACAAAAAAGACTCCTAAAAGTTCCCAAGTTTACCTTTCCTTTCACAAAACTTAATACACGTCCTATATTTCCCTCTTCCCTTTAATGCCAAATGAAATGAATTCCTTCTAACTTTAATTATACATGCATTTATAATATCTATCATTTTCACTTATGAAACTAAGAATAATAAAATTTATCCAATGTGGGCAATGTTTTATCAATGGCCTTCTTCTTCTTTTTTTAATTTTCATTTTTGGAACCTTGAACATTACAATATGGCACTTGGTTCTTCTTACATTTGAGTATTTTATGCACATGTATTAATGCATAACTTATTTGTGGTATAAGGGTAAAACCAAGCTAATAGGAGCCAATTTTGGCGTAACTAGTCCTTGGTTTTGATGTTCATAAGTTTCATAACTAAGTTAATGTTAAAAATATATGTTGTATTTATATGAAGCCTTTTCTAGTATGTTAATTTAACATCTAATAAAGTTTGAAAGTAATCCAATAAATATAAAATACCTTCCAACACATTTTAAAGCTCGTAACCAATGTTTTTTAGCATAGTGAAATAATGTAAAAACATTGTTTAAGCATTGTTTGTTAACACTACCTCGGAACTTTTCATCCAATCTTGTGCTGCCACATCATATTTTCAGGATTAATCATAGTGACTCATGAGGTTACCACTGCCTCTTATTAGCCCGTTTTTACCCATAAGATTTGAGGGAAAAAATCTATTTATACATTCTTTAAATGAGTCTTTGAAACATTTTTCACCAAGGTGAACAAAGTCCTAATTTGTTTCTATAATTTATCATGAATCCTTAAACTTGTTCAAATTAGAAATGGTCTTGTATAAAATAACACTTTAGTGATATATGTATTTATGAAGCAAAAAAAACTTCCAATATGGATGTGTCATTAAGTTTTAAGGACATGTCCAATTGAGGGGTTGCATTAGATATTTTGTGAGACATTTTTCTTTTAACAATTCAACCATGTTTGAACCCAATAAAACATCACAACTAATAATGGTTTTTTTGAAATCATCATTTCATGATCTATATAGTATAATGCTTAGGCCTTTGTTTCAATACAATATTTGTTAAAAGTGCACACAACACTCATGGAATCAAGTCTATGCCACTAGGTTTTGAACACATGAACATAAGCTCTATAAATAATCTACAACCAAGTATACAAAACAATGCTCAATTATGGACCTCTCCATTCCACAACTCTAGAGGTGTGTTCTATGTAGTTGATAACATGTGAAGGAACACAATTAACCAAAAAAACTAATGTTGTCATAGACTTTACTTAATTTTGCAATTGTCACATTTTGCAATTTCATTTTGTTGAAAATAGTAAGGTGTGGTTTCATGTCAAATACCTTTAGATAGAAGACAATATTTTTCAAACTCCTTACCTATTCCTTAATTAGTCCTTATTCATGAACTCTCTTCCACAACCTTATAGAATTATTTACTTGAGTGAATTGCTTCTATTAAACATGGACATGAATCATTCAAATTTCATTCAAGGTGAAATGGTGAAAAGGTATGGTGGCTTAGTTTATTTTTAAGTAAAATGGCGAGTGAAGCAATGACTTATGATGACTTAGTTCAGTTTTAAAGCCTTATAGTGAATTGGGTGGCTGAATTAAACCTCACATTTGTAGTAGTGATTAATTTTCATATCTATGCTTCATGCACATGAAGTGATATGCTTTTTTGCTTAGTATTTTCTTGTTATGGAGATCAAGTTTTTGGGTTTTTGGACAAGTGTTTTTCAAAAGGCCATTTGTTTGTGATTTGAAATGCATTTTATGGATTTAACAAGATGTAAAGTTGTGAGACCTTCTCTTCATTATAGTGGCTACCTTGTTTCATCATTTGGTTTCACTTTGTTTTACATATCAAATTTGAAAGATGGTTTCAATAAGAGCACAAAAATGTTCCCATCTAAATGTTAGGGTAGAGCCCAAAAGTGGGGGCATTCCCATAACAAGGGGTGAAGGATGAGGTGATTGTTGAATTCAATTTTGAATTTTGAAAATGTTTTCCATTCACAAGATTTCCCCATCTTAAAACATGACATGAATGTTACCATGAACCTAAACAAATGTAGATCACAAGTTGTAAAAGTAAAAGTGAAGGGAACATTTTTACACACGCTCCATAAGAGTAGGAAGGATATTACAAAGTATAAGTAAGAATAATTTTCTTCCCATTTTTAGGCTGTAGCACTGGCCTCATAAGTTTACGGATTTGGCAAAAACCCTTACAGATATCCATAAACTAAGCTCTGGTGCCGTCCATAAACTAAGAAGGGCTGTTTTCCTGCGGTTTCACGCAGCACAAGTTGTGCACCGGTGCCGTTCACAATCGTCAGTGGTTCGAAATGTCGAAGAAGCCTGCCACGCCATTTCAGCCGGCGCATTGCCTCCAATTCGGACTAAAGATTGTCGAGGAGGCCAACAAGCGCGTCAAGTCGGTGCGCTGTAACTTCTGTGCCTTCTTCGGCCGCGCTAAGGTCAAGGCTGGTGACGAGCACGCTGGCGAAAAGCGCCAGCGCAGTTCATGCAACGACACCAAGTACTGGACGTCGTTTGCACCGTAGAACTACCGTAGTCACCACGAGTCGCAACACGCCGATCTATGGGCTGAGTACAGCGTGCTGTCCAATGAAGAGAAGCGCACGCACTTCGATGGCAAGGCGAACCGCGCCAACACACTGCACCGGTATGTTGATTTGGAGTCCGACTTGTTCACGTTCCATGTGTTAGCGCCCATCGTCGACGTCATCATCGCTGACCTGTTCTTTCGGCCTGACGAGGTGTTCGTTGACTTTGACGATGGTGACGCGGCCGTTGCGATCGCTAAGGAGGTTGCTACCAAGGCCAAACAAAAGATTTTGGCGTTGAAGCTGTTCGTTAAGGACGTCGCGAACGTTAATGATGACGAGTATGTTGTCACCATTAAGGGCACGATGTGATACGAGTTGGCCATGGACCATGTCTCGACGGGAATGTCGTTCCGCCAGGTGGCAGCTGCGATGCAGCATACCAAGGAGTGTTGCAGCTTGTCCAAGCTAGGCGGCATCAATGACACCATTGTCGGCCAGTATGTTCGCGTTGGCGTTGCGTTCGCCTTTCAGCACATCGTTGACCTGTGTGTCGACGAGTCGATCTAGGCGCTGTCACTCGTCGGCGATGGTAGTACCCACAGCGGCCAGCACTTCTTTGACTTGCGCGTGCGCGTGTGCTACCGCGGCGTCTTGCTAAATTTTCACCTCGTTGCCATCCCCCAGTTTGATCGCCACACCGCGCACAACATGTTCAACATGCTGGTGAAGTTCCTGGACATGCTGTATGGCCTCTGGCGCCGCAAGCTGATCAACGTGGGTAACGACGGCGAGCCGACCATGGTTGGGCGACTCAACGGCCTGGTGACGCGCATGGCCCACGAAGCAGAGCATCACATCCTGCGCATCTGGTGCCCGCCACACCAGATGGACGTTGTCGTCAAGGATGGCGCCGAGATTTTGTACGACGGCGAGTGGTCCAAGCAGGCGTGGTCGTTGTCGGTTTATTTACGTTCGCAAGCAAACCTGATCATGCGCATGAACGTGAAGTGCCCCAAGAAGACCAACCGTTGGGTCAGTCTGGGCGTGCTGCTCAACTTAAGCAGTACCGTCGCACCATCGTTCAGCACATGACGGCCAATGCCAGCGACAAGCTGCCGTCGGATCAATGGTGGGTCATCGCTTACGCCATTGCACCTGCCATCGAAGAGATCAACAAGACGTTCGTCATGTCGTAGAGCCGCTTGCTGTTGATCGCACAGCAATAATTGCTCATCTAGACGTTCATCGGCACTTTGGTCGCGAAGTTTGGCATCGTCCACCCTAGCGATGCCGCCGACGACGGCAACGAGTTCGAGACATTCGAGCAGTGGCGCATCGAGCGGGCCGAGCTTGTCCTCTACGTCAAGGACCAAGGCTCGCTCCCCAAGTCGTGCTACGAACACCTGGAAGCGCCAGCCCAGAAGGAGGTCATGAGCCAGCTCGCCCAATATGCCATGTTCATCGTCACTGGGCTGGGCAACATCCGTGCTGAACGTGACGAAAACAATGAACTGCTCAAGCAAGATGCCCCGCCGGTGATGCCTAACCAAATCATCAAGCTGCGCCACGGCGACTTCATTGAGCAGGTGCTCGACCCGTACCGCGACCATCTCTCGAAGTTCTGGTCCGAAGAGTCCATCGACCAAGTCGAGGAAGGTCACCGCTACCTGTTCAAGATGAACAACGAGGACGCGGTGCTGCACGTCGCCCTGGACAAGCACGACGTGCAGACGATTTTCAACGATGCCTGGGATGTGGTGCCACAACAAGTGTGAGTCGAGCGCCTGCGCGCTTTCCTCGGCGGATTGGCCATCGCCTTCGCCAACATGACTGCTGTCGAGTTCGACTGCTCCATTCTCAAGTGGGAGATGGATGAGTTCCACACCTGCCTGATGCACTTGTCGCTGGAAGGCATCTTCCAAACCAAGCAGCGCCCCATCCTGCAGAGCCTGGAGTACTGATTCCTTGCGTCATAAACTAAGCTTGGGTGGCATCCATAAACTAGCTTAGTTTATTTAGTTTATGGATATCCGTAAACTTATGATGGCAGCTGTAGCATCAATATATTAAAATAAATGTTTTTTTTGTTTTGTTTGTAACCACACTTTAACCATTTTGAACCATGGGACCTCTTGCCGTGCTTTTAGTATTATTAGAAAACTATTGAGTTTTATGTGCTTAGTGGCTATTTCATAAATTTTCAACCAATGGAGAAAAAGTTATTGAATTTAAAATGATTTTTATCATTGGAAATTAATCAAAAATTAAAATTTGATTTTCCACAAATCAATGCTTCTTCATCAAATTGTCACTTGAATTCACATTTGTTTCTTTGTATCACATGAGGAAATGCATTATCCTTTTCATGTCATGGCGAAATGCATGAAGAATCTCCCATTGACCATCTCAACCAATCAATGCATCTTCATGTCACATGAAGAAATGCATTTGCCTCCAAGTCATGGAGAAATGCATGAGGACTCTCCCATTGACCATCATATTGGCCATCCTCCCATTTAGCCATCTCAACCAATCAATGCCTCTTCATGTGACATGAGGAAATGCATTTGCTTCTTCATGTCATGGGGAAATACATTGAAAATCTCCCATTTAGCCATTTAAAGCAATCAATGCCTTTTCATATCACATGAAAAGAAACATTTGCCTTTTCATCTCATGAAAAAATGTCTGAAAAATCTTCCATTGATCATCCTATCTACCCTTTCATTTGGGCTCCACACTACTTTGCACTACTGGTGACAATGATTAAATTATTTTTTGTGAACACAATAATTTTGTTGTAATCAATTTTTTTTAAAAATTAAAAATTAAAAGTTTCACTATATGTCATTTTGTCCCATTAATATATTTTTTCATTCTTGGTTTGGTAGGCAAAATGTCAATGAAAGTTCAATTCGTTAAATAAGTTACAACAAGATACAAATAAACAAAAAAATGACCACCACCAAAATGCCCATCCTACATAAACCAATTCCAATGAAACATTGTCCTTGGAATTATTAGCCATTCTATTTGCCCCTTCCCAACCCAAACCTTAACATTTGGTACCTTCAAATGGGATGATCCCATTTGGACCAATGACACAAGGTTCCACTAGTATTCATGAATATAAAGTGCCCTCCAAATACATTAAGAAATTACTCTGAGATGGGACTTCAAAGGGGGCCCAATAACCCCAAAAATCTCCCTCCTATTTCGAACATAATGAATTGTATCCCATCTTCTGAGACTTGAGGCCAGCCCATGACTTTTGATCTTTTGGAAAGAGAGAGATCTATCTATGAAGGAAGGTAGTTTGTTTGTTTTGTTTTGTACTTATGAGATCCACCGAACCAGGACGCTTCAGATTGTGTTTTTGGTCTTTTTGGAAAGCTCTTGATGAGGAGGGGTGCATGGGCTTGGTTTCATGGTGTTTGGACTTGTGGTGCAAAGTTCTTGAATATTGATTGATTTTTTCACTGAAAAAAAAAAAATTGTAGCTGAAATTTTTTGGAGGAATGTGCCTTTGGTGTTGTTGGAAAGATCTTGATGAGCAGGATTTGATGGAATTTACTTGGTAAGATTTGGATTTAGAATGTGGGGAGATATTGATCTTTAAGTGATTTCTGCTGCTGAAAATTCAAAGAAATTCCACAAAACCAGGTTTTGGAAGGAAAAATCAGTTGAGAATGTGATAACACTTGGGCCGAGTGCATGGGTCACACTAGTACTCTATCTGTGAAGCAATGTAATTTGTTTTGTTTGTCATGCTGAGGTCTCCCGAACAACAATGCTTCATGTTGCGCTCTTGGTATCTTCTAAAAGCTCTCAATGAGTAGGGGTGCACTGACTTGGTTTGAGACTGTTTGGAGCTACCATGTGGAAGCTATTGGTTATTGAACCATTTTCCCAATGAAAACTAAATAAAATCGAAACTGCAAACTGTATTGGAATTATTTGAGTGCATTTTTGGTGTTGCTGGAAAGCGCTCAGCAAGTCACATTTAATAGAGTTTATTTCACAAATTTCAGAGCTAAGGTGTGGGAAGATATTGATTTAAAAGTGGATTTTATTTGCTGAAAATTCAAACAAATTGCAATACTTGGGTTTGAAAGAAAAAAAATCAGTTGAGCACTCAATTTGTTCACATTGTCGAATTTAGAAATTTTCAATTCTGACAATCTGAAAAATAAAGAATGTGTTAACATGTGGGCCAACGTCACAAGCTACACACTATTTGAATAGCACGTTTGAATTTTATAAAAAAAAATGTTGAAATTTTCCCAAAAACATTTTTTTGTGAAGGAAAATGAAGCATCTTTTTAATTATTCAGGAATATTTTATGTTATCTTTCTGAATTTTCATTTCTTTTATTTAATTATTCTTTTCTTTGCAACAACCATCGCCGGCGGAAACAGAAAACAAATAAATCTCGGGGCACTAAAAGAAAAGTACGAAGTTACGTGGTAACCCTAAAAGAAGCCAAAAAAAGATAAAGAAATCGGGCGTGGGGGAGGGGGAGGGGGGGGGGGGATGTTCCTATTTCTTTAGGGAAAATCCTCGAAAGGTCTATTAAAGATAGACACCCTTGTAAAGAAAGACCCTTCTGGTGTACCAAAATACCAAGTCTGGATCCGGAGTTAGTTTCAAACCTTCTTTTAGCAAATTACAAAATTTTAATGCAAGAAAATATTAAAGTGTGTGGATTTTCTAGGAAGATAGGAATTAGGGTTTTCAGTGAACCCTAAATCCCACATAAGGTGTATTATTATTTTATTCAGGTGGGTTACTTAGTGTTGGCTAGTAGAGTGTGTTGTGTATTTACTATTTATTTACACGGTCTCCAACGTTTGCATTGGGTTGTGTAAATGTAGATGAATCATGAAACAGATTTTTGCTTTTAAACCAGGCATCATGCTTGCTTGCTTGGGATTTTGTTTGAAAAACTTTGAAAACCTGAAGTTCAGGAATGTGAAAACTCAGGCTTTAAAAGAGAACTGCAGATTCCACCAAACGAGCAGCTTGTCACATAATAAGTGATCCGTGTAAAGTCATTCTATTAGGTAGGGGTTGAGAACGACCAGTTCCCGCATAATAAGGGTCTCAAACGTGTAACTGGGAATGAAAATTTTACAAAACGAAATAATATCTGCGACCTAAACTAGTTTTTCCACCAATTTTGGTGGTAAGGTAAACTGAGTTTCATCCTGTCTTTCCTTTTTCCTCAGCGCCTCCACCGCTGCTCCATATATTTTCACTACTCCAACCTGTACAACTACTATAATTATTCTCGAACCTTGTACATTAAATGCTGAGTTTCAGAGCATTTCATACTGAGATTTAATAAAATTTCCTTACTTTGTGGATACCACTCAAAGAGGGGACAGGGGATGGAAGCGAGCAGAGGGGATAGCGGCTGAAAGAGAGGGCGAAGATAGGGTGACTTTATGGATATCCTAGTTAGTACCTTGGCCAATTCGACACTAATTATACTATTTGCAGAAATGTTGAAATTTTCAAAAATTATTTCCTCCAAATCAAAAAATATTGTGAAGGATAATAGTGAATATTTAAGAATATTCCATTTGTGGAAATGAATTTTTCAAAATTAATTAGTTCTTCGATCAACATGTGTTGAAATGGGCAAGGTACTACAGTAACTCTAATGGCTCTGCTCTTGAAATGACATGTTCTTTAGGATGATAAACATTTGACATACTAAATTGGAAACACGAGGTGGTTAGCATGTTGAGCCCCCAGTGTATACTTCAGCTATGCCAGACAAAAAATGTTTCTATAATGGACTCCACATGACCTTAGAATGTAGGGATACCAAACTTTACTTTGGCTGGCTTCTGGGTACATTGCAATATCTGTACCCTGAAGGGCAGAGCAAATAATAAAAAAAACACTCCCCAAAATGGGAAAGAAGATTCTCTTCTGAAGCTGAAAACAGACGCCACTCCCACATATAGTTAGGCTGAACAAGAAAGGCATCTTCTTCCATTGGGAATATTGGTGTTTGTGTGAAGAAGAATTTTGTATACGATAATGGCCATGTTTTTGGGTCCCAGCACTTGGCTGTAAGCTTGAGTGCTGGGACCCAAGAAACGCACAGACGAGCTGAGAGGGCTGCCCTTATTCGACCTAATGAATGGGCAATTTCATTGGAACAAATTTTCATCCATCCATTTCTTTCTTCATTAGTTAAAAATCAGAACATCAACCTTACACACTAATGAGCGGGCAATTCTTTTGAACAAATTTTCGTCCATCTCTTTCTTTCTTTCTCATCAATGAAAAATCCAGAACATTAACCTTACACACTAATGAACGGGCAAATTTCATTTGAACAAATTTTCATCCATCCATTTTTTTTCTTCATTAGTGAAAAATCAGAACATCAACCTTACACACAAATGAACGGGCAATTCTTTTGAACAAATTTTCGTCCATCTCTTTCTTTCTCATCAATGAAAAATCAGAACATTAACCTTACACACTAATGAACGGGCAAATTTCATTTGAACAAATTTTCATCCATCCATTTCTTTCTTCATCAATGAAAAATCAGAACAACAACGTTACAAATGGTAATTAAGAACGCTTCCATCAGGGAAGATGCCTTGCAAATATTGTGCTTGACTAGAACCTTTGGAAAAACAATTGCCCATTCTTCTTTATGCATACAAAAATTGTGTACCCATCTTGTTTGAAGGGGTGAGTGATGTCTGACTGGGTCATGTATCAGGAGGATTTAGGGCTATTGGAACATGATTCAATATGCAAAGAGTATGCTGACACAGATGCAGCAGTGCCACATTACAACCCATTTTGATATTCCACATGCAAATCAATCAGGTGGGGAATTCCTTGTGGGGTAATAATAATGAGGATGATACTTAATGGGCCTTATTTATGAGTTGCTGAGCAGCCACATTACTATTTCTTGGCCTTATATGGGAAGATGTTAATGTGCAAAGTACCATGTAGTTATATCCCCTTCTGATCAAATGCCATGTCTCACAACCCTCCCTCCCTCCCTCCCTGCCTGTTACCCCAACCCTGTAGGAAGCCTGATTTGACTCAAGTGTAAATGTTGAAAGCTCAAGTGTTGAACAAAATAATGTGAAAAGTCTAATTAAAAAAAGCCAAATATTGTTTTTTCACTTACAAGCTGAAACTTGGGGCCAATATGAGGCCAAAAAGTTCAGCATTTATTAGTACTTGGGGCAGGTTGAATTTTTTTTGGCTATTTCAGCCTTGATTCCTAGTGTAAATCCCTTGGGGCTGATTTCAACTTTTGCACCAATAGGAATGCTGGATTTGGGTTGAACACTGGCCCTGACTCCTAGTGTAAAGCATTCAAAGCAAAATAGCTTACCCTGGTTACTTCAAATGCAAGAGAGCACAAAGTTCAGCCCTTATGGACAATTAAGATTGTTATATATATAGTGGCTTACACCCAACATTATTGAAACTAACAAAGTCACACATATCAAAGAAAATATGCACACAAATGCAGTTTGTAACTGATTATTTTCAGAATATGAAACAGAAGACTCTAGAAATAACCACACCCTAGAAATAAATCTCTCAAATTAAAAAATAAATGTTGGAATCCTATTCACATTGAATTCGATTCTACAAATCAACCATTGCAAAAAGAAAGAAAAAGAAAGTCTTACAACAAATACTTAATATCTCCATAGCTCTTGCTCATGTGAAAAGGCCAGAATTTATTTTGTTTTGTTTTGGGTCGATCCAATCTTCATGGACATAAATATTTGTAGTACCATTTCATATTTTGGCAATAATTAAATTATTTAAAAAGTATTTAAATTTCTCTCTCTTTTTTTTTGGAATTTCAAAATTTAATGTAATTACTAGGGAGGGAAAAACACAAAAATTGACGGAACCCCAAGAGCTTTTTACTTTAGGCTAGACCACCATTTGAGGGTAGGTATCCAATAATTTTGACAAAATTTTACCAGCTTATATTTTCGGTGGAACATTATCTCTCCCCAAAATAGTAGTATCAACACAACCATACCGATGTGTTCATATGTTTGTGATATGAGCATGGGGGGGGGTGAATGAAGCAACATTGTTGTTATGCAGTTACCTCGAGTTGTAAAATTGTGTGTTCACTGTCTGTCTCCTTGGATGCTTTGGATCAGCACTGCATAATAAGATTTTGCTGTCCAAAATTGCAAACTAGTGCTTTCTAGATGAGTCTAAAGCTGGGTGTTGCAGGAAAAAACACACACACTCTCTCTCTCTCTCTCCTGAATCTGAACTAGTGTGCAGGGAACAGATGCATCAGAAAGTGGTTATTTGGTATCAAGTTGTGGCAACAATTAGCAGAAGAATCCCAGTTCTGGGTTGCAGTGTTTGTGTGTGTGTGTGTACACTGTGAAAAAGGAAAAATCTGTACTGTTCTTTTTTTGTTGCATTCTAGATTTCACAGAATACCTAGTTTATGAGTGAGATGCCATTAGCATCATCCAAATACAATCTGACAAAAGCATTAATAGATGCCCTCCTTCTCTACCTCCCCTCCCACCTTCTGTAGCTTACCCCTTTGGGATATGCCAGAACCATAACACTAACAGTTATGCTGTTGCTGCTGCTGCTACTACTACTGTAGTATGTGTCTTATGAGTCATGACACATACTTATATATAGTTAAAAAGCAACTGACATGTTCAGCATAATAATAGACTTGGTCATGGGCATAACAACACTGTGATGGCATAAATGGCTGATATAATTGTTGTTATTTCAGTTTGCAAACTACAATCATGCAGCTCAGTGTGTTTTTTTTTTTTTTGTTTGGGGGAGTCATATTAATCATCTAACCCTCCAAAAAAAAAAAAAAAAAAAAACCTAGTGCAATTTGTACAAAGGCTTTCTATGGGGGGGGGAAAAAAAGAAAAAGTGGCCATATTTTGAGGATAAAAAGTCACATGTCGCCATATGTAGACAATGAGTTCCTTCCTATTGGTAGCCAGAACTAGCCAGGATTCCCCAAAAAAATAAAAATCTACTTTCCTCAAACCCTAAACCCTAAACCTTAAATCTTAATTTGGCTAATTCCTCTTGTGGATGATTGCCATTGTGGCTACATCACAAAATTAGTAAATCTGCCCAAAGATGATGAGGGCTTTCCCCTCCTTCTTCCGTAATATGTTCATCATCGTGTGAATGAATGTCACCATTCATTTATTCGTGCATTGAACTCTTGTGAGCTGTGTTTTCCAAAGTAAGTACTTTATGAAACAAAAATGTGACAAGAAGGATTTTTATTTTTTTTTGGTTTTTTTGAGTATGTACCCCAGTTATGATGTAAGCCTGCCAAACTTTATTACTAAAATAAAGTGCAAGGAACAAAGAAATAGGAAAGTGGAGACGTTAAATTAAAAGAAAGAAAGAAAGAAAGAAAGAGACAAGAAGGTAAATGAGTCTTGCTTAGGTTAGTTGCTAAGTTCCAAATCTCAAACACTGAAAGCAGAAATAAATACAAGCAACATTTATATATTAAAATAGGTGTTTGTTTGTTTGTGTGTGACTGGACCTAACCCTCTTTAACCACCAGCACTCTTTGCTCAATCTTAAAAAATAATTTGAAAGCCCTTGATATGGTGTTGTCCAGTTTTGTTGTTTTACAATTTTCAGACCGAAGGAACAAAAGTTATTAAATCTAGACTGAAATTTCATGCTGAAAATTAATTAATTAATTAATCTTATAAATTTTTACCAAGGTTTCACAAAAAACTTTGAAATCAAGCAAATACTGTAGCACCTTGGCAACTTCAACATATGTTTGTAGAATTTGAGATTTTCATTTCAAAAAAATTAAAATTAAAATTAAAATTCAGTGATTTCTTTCAAAAAAAAATTTCTTTGAAAATCTCTTTTCTGAAAAATGAAAATTCTGAAAATAAGATAATTGGTGTTGAAGCTGCCGAGGTACTAGGGTAGTATTGTGACAGGGTAACCTTAGAAGAGGTTTAATAGACTTGGGCCAATGCAGGAGGTGACCCACTAGTCATCATTCAACTACAAGGGTTAATTAAAATACAGGCAGGGGGGGTTATATTACAACCTAGTGTACTAATAATATACATGTGATAGTTGCTATGTTCCAAATCTCAAATACTGAAAGGAAAAATAAGCAAACATCAATGGTTCAACTCTTGATGAGTTCCAGATCTTGAAAGCAAAAATAAATAACATAATCATTCATTGCCAACAGCAGCAAAATTTGAGGGTTTGTTGTCACTTGTGAAACATGACCATGAGAAAAATGTACACCCATGAATTATTTTATCATCCATGCAATACACCATGGCCGAGCTTTGATCTTCAAGGAACCCTTAAAAGGTAAAAGAAACTTTTTGTTCAGTATGTATGTACCTGTGTTGGGTGGTTCTCTCTTTTCCAAAGAAAGAACCGACAGGTAGGAGAAAGATTTCTGAAAGCCAAAAAAAGGGTTGGGTGCCAATCTCCAAAAAGCTTCAAGAGGAAATTTGACACTGTAGCTACTACCCTCACGAAGTACTCTCTTCCTGCATCAACAATGTACACACTACACACCGCATCTGGATTCTGCACCGACAAGAACAAAACTCCAGAGACACTCACTTGCAAGTTGCAAACAAGATTTTGTTGCTTGTAAAGTGATGCCAAATTCTGGTACGTAAAGGGTGATAAGAAAGTTTACTCAGACAAGAAGAAGTTGCAAACAAGATTTTGTTGCTTGTAAAGTGGTGCCAAATTCTGGTACGTAAAGGGTGATAAGAAAGTTTACTCAGACAAGAAGAAGAAGAAGAAGGAAGCCTGCTCCTTCATCACCATCATCATCATCCATGTACCCGTTTTTTCCTTTCCTTCATTTGATTGATCTTGTTGATCAATCGATCTATCCATCAACCAGTTGCGGCTTTAGAAAGTTCACTGGAAAAGAAGGAAATGATGTTTTCTGGCTATTGGGTTAGTCATTGATGTTCCAAAACTGAAACCCTAATTCATCTCTCTTATGATGACTATCATCAGAATCCTTCAATACCTAATCCTGCAGTCCAGAATGCCTGCAAACTTGTAAACAAATTCACCAGGAAAAAAAAAGAGCACCACAGTTTTTCATGGAGCTACAGTACACAATCAGTGATTTTTTTTCCAACAAATTTTGTCACTTTTCTGACAGGAGATTTGGGAAAATATAGGAGGAAAGTGTTTTTTTTTTAATAGTGAAAATTCTACTTAATTTGCTATTTTTTTGAAAATTTTAACAAACTTTAGATATCACAAAATTGAAGAGAAAAAACACTATAGACAATTTGCTTAGTGTCCAAAACAATGTTTTGCTTATTGAAACAATGAAAACTCAATGTTCTTTTTTTCAATTTTGCAATGCTGACAAAGTCTCGACTTGCAAATCATCCAGAAGAAAATTCAATGAAGTTTGGCTTTAAACCATTTACACAAGTAAAACAAGCCAAAATATCATCTTTCAAAAATCCTCACATAAAAATAGACGCATTAACTAGGGGCCAAAATCCCTTAAGCTACTATACTCTTTAATGAATCTAAACACAATGGCCCTGCCTTGGTAGGCAAGGCCAACAAAAGGATCCTTTTCTATTCTTGGCTAACTGCTGGAAACATATTATAGAAAGCCCGTTGATTGAATTTTTTTCTCAAAATATGGGGAATTTGGGCTTCTTTTTAATGAAAAATCCTTTATGAAGGTTGAAATTATACTCTTTTGGTTAAAAAAAAAGAAATCTGCAAAAAAACCCAAACCATTTATTCTAAACCTATGAAGAAGAATATATATATATATATATATATATATATATATGTTGCTCCCAAGTACAAGACTTTAATGTGCCTATCCAAACCCTAAAATCATCTCATAACTGTCATGCACTAGTTTAAAAAATAGATATACACTCAAAAACACTATTGAAATTAATAAAATCACACACACACAAATAAACCCTCTAAAAAACATGAAATAGTTGAACCTTGAGCATATTAAATTATTGGATTCCAACAACAATACAAAAATAAATAAAAAAATGTTTCTGCATTAAATGCAGTACAAAATTATTACCAATCTTTTTGCAAGTTCATGCAATGTGGACCCAACTCATAACCATCCCCCCTAAGAAGCCAGCAGCATCTTGACACACTAATTGGCTATCAAGTCACAACAAGCTACAACCCATAACCTTTTTAGTCTACATTTAATTAACTACCTATACTAGTTAAGTTAACACACTATACCACCCTCAACTCTCATTGGCCCCCACAAGAATATGTTATTATTCTCTGCAAGGATGAAAGTTTCATAATCACCCTGTGTGTGGATGAAAAGAAGGCATTGTGATTCTCATTAGGAATGGTTACATCCTCGACTCTCATTGGCCCCCCAAAAAAATCTGTTATTATTCTCTGCAAGGATGAAAGTTTCATAATCACTCCGTGTGTGGATGAAAAGAAGGCATTGTGATTCTCATTAGGAATGGTTACATCCGGATAACCAATTAGAGCTCATGGCGTATCGAGAAGAGTCCCAAAACAGTTGCACTTCGACTATTCATGGTTGCCTCCGCACTTTGATTATTCGAGTTGTGATTGCAATTCGATTATTCCCGGTTGCATCCACACTTTCATTATTCTCGGTTGCAATTGCAATTTGATTATTCCCGGTTGCATCCACACTTTCATTATTCTCGGTTGCAATTGCAATTTGATTATTCGTGGTTGCATAGTCCGGGGAGATGAACATATATCACACGAGGAAAGCAAGGAAAGAAATCTCCGAAAAGCGAAGAAAGGAAATCTCAGAAGAGAGGAGGGCCTAGATAGAAAGTGTCCTTGTTCGCAAGTGGGGTGTCTTACAAAACCTTCATTTTTTTTCATTTTGTTGCTTTTTGCTTTTTTTTTGGGTGCATAGTCGGAGTTTCCTCTGGGTTTTTTTTTTTTTTTTTTTTTTTGTGTAGACATGGGTACCAAAA
>Ga0116231_10004811_pt1 | contig 27087 bp, 25 predicted proteins | sample S1TSphgellanicum_2_FD_89695 | JGI IMG/M metagenome (GOLD analysis project Ga0116231, IMG submission 89695) | Host-associated microbial communities from peat moss isolated from Minnesota, USA - S1T2_Fd - Sphagnum magellanicum MG | ecosystem: Host-associated > Plants > Peat moss > Unclassified... | reverse complement strand
GGAAGCCACCACCTTCCCCCATATAGTATTCTCTGCAGCTCTCCGCCACACTTGCATCCAAATGGCTCTTTTTCCCGGGACTCCCAAAGTGGAGTCCCGAAACTATCCTGGTTTGAACTCCCGGGACTTTGGGCGCTCATAACTTCTCGCCCCAAACTCGGATCGAGACGAGGTCTAAACCAAAGTTGTAGCTCTCCTCAAGAGCTTTCCAAGGATGTGTTTCACTTCACCTGCACGCACCGGAATCGGGTTGATTCTCGACTTTTAATGGTCGGGAGTCAAATTGGCAATTTGACTCTTGACCCTTCTTTCGACCATAACTTGTGCTGCAGATGTCCAAATGGCTCATGCAAGGCCCTTTTGGACATCTACATTTCAAGACCTTTCCAACAATATAAAGAACATCTCAATGCGAGGTGTTTTGACCACTACAATCACGCTTTAAATTTTTGGGAGTCCCAAAGGACTCTCAAGTCCCATTTTCGGAAGTGTGAGTGGCGACCTCACAACTCCCTCAAAGTGGGGTTGCGATAATATAAATTCGGCATTTTCCATTTACCTTATGATTGCATCCCTCATTGCAAAAAATAATTTTATTATCACACCTTGTCATGAACACGAAAGCCATATCATCACACACACACACATACCTAAGGTTATTCTTTTCATTTACAAGAACCCAAATCCTCTTGTGCTAGGATTGAAAACACCAATGTGTGACAATAAAGGAATTATAATGATAGGTCCCTTCACTTTTACTTACTTATGTGAAATGTCATTCATACATATTTGTAACATCATTGATAACAATGTTGATTGTTAAGCCAATTCATACTCAAGCACATGTCATCAATAATGAACTCATATGGTTGCTCATGTAGCAAATTACTTGCAAATGATCAAAGTTGGTAACATTAATGAGAATTTAATTATAGTCCATGAAAAATCTTCCAAATTTAATGATTCATGCCTTTATTAATAAAAATTTAATTTATGAATTTGCACACAAGGCACATAACTTATCAAATTCAACCTTATTTCTTCCATTTATAACAAACCTACTTCCAAAGCTTTCTATAATGAATCTCTTGCATTGCACCACACTTCTAAAGCTCCTACAATTTGTAATGTTCATCATCAATACAACGCACATTCATTGTCATAGCACTTATAACATGCACAACACAACAAAGTTTAATTTGTGATGAACAATTTGACACTTTGATGGTCACAAGCAAAAATGCAAAGCAAGAATCAACATCTAAAAATGAAAGTCAAGTAATTTGACAAAAACATGAAAATTGGGAATAACACAAGTTATTAACCTCATCAAATGCAATCATCTCAAGAATGTGACATGAAAAGAGTTAGTGAATCTAAGAACACACATGGTGCCAAAAGTGTGACAATAAAAGAAGATTACAAAAGGCTTGGACATGTTGTTTCATGTCAAAATATGTAAAAATGGAAAGATTACAAAATCAAATGGATTGGATTAAATTATGATTACAAAAAGAAAAGAATTACTGAAAAGGAATAAAAATCCATGCATCATTTTAATATATTATCACAAAGGAAAATGACAAGCATCACCCACTTCATCAATTTAATAAAAAATGTCATGAAACATTTAAAATGTGTTAAATGGAGTGAATTGTTGAATGCACCAACTTAAGCACAAGGTGATGCAAATTATGTTGCACCAATATCATTAATTAACACACAAGAATAACAAGATTTTACATAGTTATAGTTGCATTTCTTCATGCAAGAATTCCTTGGTGGGCATTGGCCATGTCAACAACATGTAAAAAACAACATAATGCAGAACATGCAAGGGTGAATTTTGTGAACTTGAATAATGCAATCATAGTCCTCAACATAATTGTCCCTACATGGTCAATTTATCATACATGTCAACTAGACTTGTTAAACTTGCACCACCTTCAACAACATTGATTGCATTTGGAAATACATGACATATAAGCACAAACACACAAACACATTTTCACCAATGATTGAAACAATCAACAAAACCAACAAATAAATTATTGATGTAATGGATAGAATCAACCTTCCACATCTTGAGATTAAGGAGCATCACATTGTGATCTAAGAGTGCACCATCAAGGATCAATTGCAATATTTCAAACAAAGAGACATAAAACTTCACAAGACTATCAAGGACATGGGGGCAAAACATAATAAGGTATGCCAATCAAGGATGCTTTCTTTCCATTTAAAAGAACATAAAAATTATGTTTAGATGCCTTTGTTAAGGAAATGGAAACAAAGTTTTTCTTTCCAACTTGAAAAGTTAAAATAATTAGTAAGCAAATGCAAAAAAGTAACCATTATGTATTTATTTTTCATTTATTAACCCTCAAACCTAGGCATAAAAAATTACAACTTATTGAAAATGTGCAACAACATCCACATGACCCCTATTGTTGCATCCATCGCAATTTGATTCTTTTGACTTTGAATAACAAAAAAGTTATTAAACATCAAATTTTCATTACGTTATGTCATCAAGCATCTAAAATATTTTTTTCTATTTGTAGGTAAATTGTAATTTTGAACTTGTTGATGAATGCCCTAATTGTTTCTTAATTTGCATTATGTTTGGAATTTTTGAATTACAATTTGTACATGTAAAAACCCAATACTTTTTAGCAAATGGAACATGTGAATACTTTCTTGCAAAATATGTTGAAAATATTTTAAAGAAAGGTTCATGTAAAATTTTAAACTTTTAAAATATGACCATGTCACATATCATGTATGTATATATTCATCTAGTTTTTAAACTCAACATCAAAAAGTTTCACTTACTTGCAAGATTCCAAGGTTAACATTTTCAATTTCTATGTTGTTGTGACTACTTTCTTGGCTCATATTTTAGCATGTTAAATGTTCTTTCCAACTTCAACATGCCATGTGCCATGCTTTTATTCAAGGAAAAATTATGATGCATGCACTTTTGAAATTTGTTGTAGACTTGTCATTAGAAAATGAAATTGTATGGTTTCAAGATGAAATAATTCCATATTTAGGTTGAAATAGCTAGGTTTTAGGTTAAATTTGATTTGACATTTGATCCAAAACACAGTCGTTCAATCTAGCATCAAATTCCATGTCATTGAATGTTTTGAAATGCAAGTTCATGTTTCACATGTCAATATTCTTTACATGGTCTATTTCCAATACATGACTTTCTAATTTGTTCTCGACATTTCCATACCTTGTAAATATTGTTCAAGCTCATTGTCCACTACTTGTTCCATAGGCATTTAATCAATATAACTATTCTCTACCAACTTCAACATTCATAGTTTTATTATCTATCAATCTAAATCATTAAGGCTTCAATGTAAAGATCATTACCATCAAGTATCATGTTGTATGGGATGCAACAACAAATCACCACATTAGGTAGATAGAAGATGTGCAAATTGGTTTTCAATAGCAAAATTTTCAAAGCTTTTCTTCAAGGTCTTAAATGAATTCTTCACAATATTCTTACCTCAATATAAATGTTTATTGAATAGAGCCAAGAGAATGATGTGGTGCATATTGGCAAGATATTTGTGAATAATCATCAACCAAGGCAATACAAGGCAGCCTTTGACTTTGAGTATGTAAAGTCAAATGTCTTTTTCACTTCAATTCCATTGGAACAAGTCACCATACATAGTTTTATAGAATAAGCTTGAGATTCATAAGATATCTTTTTGGTACAAGCTTGAGATTTCATGGAGTTAAACATGCCCACAAAAATGCATGAACAAAACTAGCTTTAGGAACCTCATTATGAACAAATTGTGAGTTTCTTGCAACAACACAATTGAAATAATAAAAGCTGAAATATCAAAATAAAAAGAACAAAACATAAAGAGATTGAAAGCTTACAATCACATAAAACAATTGCAAAAGACAAGAAAAAATGTGCCAAAACTTAAAAGAAACCCTACAAAGAATGATATGTAGAAACAAAAACAAAGGGGGGAGGGGGGAACACGAAATGGATTTGAGAGATCTATGGAAACAATTTTGTAGGAAAATAATTGTGACACCAAATGTTTAGAGTTGTGGAGATAAACATGAAAGACAACAACAAAATTATTACATAATGAGGTGGAACACTCAAAAACACAAACCAAATGCAAAAAGATACAAAAACTTGAAGTTGAAAAAAAAAGAATAAAGAGATGCTTAAGATGTAGATTATGGATTTACATAATAGTGGAATTGTTATGAAATGAATTGTAATACTCACAAAATATGAAAGCAAATGTAGAAACCAAAAGTAGAAAACAAAAAGGCTTGGATTAAGGAAATAAAAGAACAATGAATTGTTCAAGATGCAAACAATTTACACATTTTTCAAAGGTTTAAAGGTTATATTACTTTTGCCATTTGCATTGCCTTTGTTTGGACAATGATAAGACAAGTTAAGTAAAATTAGTAGGTTTTTTGAATGGTGTTAACATGCTAGTGATAACAACTTACAAAATTTAATTGAAAAATATAACTAGTTTTTAAAACACAATTTTTTTATGATAACTTACTTTTGTTTTATAACATTTTCACTGACCTATTCAAATGTGTGAACAAGCCTTAAATGGGTTAAGTATCATAGGTAGTACATCAAAATTTAGCATGCAATGAATTAATAATGAAAAACATGCAAAGTTCATTCATTTATAAGTTCATACATTTTACACATGAATATCATGCATTGAAAACATACTTGACACACATATAAATGTGTTGACAAATGAACTACGAACTTATGAATGAACAAATGTCACATGACATTTTTTTATAAATTTGTCACAAATATATTTTCAATTCATAATATTAATGAGTAAAACGTACCAATTATAAAAGAACGAATTTTACACGATTTCCATTACTAAATCATGAAATGTTAAATTTGTGATGAAAGTAGATATTTCACTTGCTAAATATTAAATTATTATATGTGTGGATGGTTAGTACATAACTAACTAGCCTAAATACTTATGCCAGGACATGAATACCACACAACAAAAATTCATGTCCAAAAAATCCTCACGTACATTACTAAATTTGCAATAATGTTTATAAAAATACAACTTTCAAGGCCTTTGAAATGAATTTACAAAATAATATTAAATAATTTGTCAAATCCAAAAACATGGGTCATCCATTTTCCCATGGATTTGGGGTCATTGCAACAATTTCCAATTACTTCAAACATCATATCATTGTAATATTTACCAAGTAAATCTTTCATGATGTAATTGTTATGTACATCATGAACCAATCACTTTCAAATGTCATATGTTCTGTTGTAGTGGAATCAATGGTCCAATCTTTTATTGTATGGTTCTTGCCACATAATGTAACCAAATACATTTGCATTTGATTTCAACACATCTAGTTAATTTTAGATTGACATTAATTATTTGCATTTATTCCAAACTTATCACATGATTATCAAACGAAGACCAAAAAAAATCATGATCAAACATCATACAAATGTTTATATCTCTAATCTTCACTTCAATGGTCAAAACTTAGCCATCAATTTTATTGATCTCATTTACCTCTTGCATTTGGATTATAAAAAACTATTTTATAATATACAACTTGTTTTTAATCATTTCATTTCATGTATACTGCATCCCAAATATTATTAACAACATAATTACAATGAATGTGCCCACGTCTTTAATCTTCATTTCAGTGGTCAAAACTTATTCACACATTGTATTGATTTTGAAAACATCTCATCTCCCAAGTGCATTTTGACTATAAGGAACAAATTTATAATAACCAACCTTTTAAAAATGAATGCATGGCCTTAATAACACTGCATAATGCATCTCAACATTATTGAGAGCCTCATTATATTGAATTTGTGCATGTTGAGCATATATAAAATGTTCTTCAAAAAATGTAAATATCATCAATTATCTTTACATCATACTCAAATAAATTCTTAAATTTTTTCTGATCAAAACCTTTTTACCACCAATCCAGAAAGTTCCAAAAGATTTATGCTTTGAAAAGATCATGTGCATCTTGGATTTTCAAACATTTTCACAAAAAGAATTCCAAAATAGCACATTAAGACTTTTCCTTTACCTTCATCCGAAATAGTGAAGCATGGTGATTAAAAACTTGCCATTTCTTTTCAGGGAGATAACTTCAAGTAATAAGCTAACATCAAAATATTTATACACAAGAAAACTAGCAATGAACCAATCACTTACACAAAACTCTCTCCAATCATTGCTTATTTCATTGGAGAGGCTTGGCTCTTTTCACATGCATTGAAAAAACAAAAGCTCTTATTCTTTCTACCACTTTTACATGAGTTACACCATATCAGTAAATCAAGAAACAATCCAGAACAGCAAAGCTCTTCAATCCAGACTATTTACAATTTCCATAAGGGTGTAGGGTTAATGAGACACTAGAAAATCCTTTTGATGCTTTCTAAAAAATTCAAGTTACGAGAAGACATGCTCAATGACTGTCACTGCACCTCATAATTCAGGGAATTTGACATTGGTTCTTTGTGAAGCTCTCCTCAAGTGAATGTCCTCATGTTTACTGTGAATTTGAGCTTATAGAACTCTACAGAAGTAAGGAGAAATCTAAGCTACAGAAATAGGGGGTGGCAGCTCTGAAAGCTTGGAGGGCTCATCAGCATCCAGTGTAAACCCAATTTCATCAGAGGGCAAGGATTTGGGTTCCAAGTCGATGAATTCATTAGATTTGCTAGCTAAATGAGAGATGCTCACACGGCCCAAGCGCTTGATGTAATCAGCAACTGCCTTCATTTCTTCTGGCGAGATGTAAATGAACTTTCCCCTATCATCCATCACTCCAGATATCCGACCTGCCAATCCAACACCTCCAACTCCACTGAGAACATCAACAATCTCTTCCGTGGTAAATACATAACATGGGCAACCCAAGTCCTAAACCTATTCTGAATTACTCAAAGAATGCTGCCTCCACCATGTGGCAATCGAAATTTTCAGACCAGTAACTCCACTTGGACCTTCAATCAACCATGTAACAGCATGCTTATTAACAGACCTGCTACTAGCCATAGAGATACCTGCCAGGACTTCTGAAGTGGCAACTTGAAACTGTCATACAAAGAAGGAAAACATGTAGCCAAGCCTCAAGGTCACTCTTATGACAACAAATCTCTCATTAACGTGGGCTGTAGAATGACTGGTGATAGAGACAATGCTTCAGTGATGGGTTTTGGGTTGGCAATAGAGTGCCATAGTGATCTAGACCTCTTATTAATAACTTTCCTTTGAATTATGCACAAAATCAATATCAAAATTAAAAGCAAGATCAACTGAAGGCCTCACCCATTTGTTCCAGCGCCAAAACTCGGGTAATACAGTCCTGCATCCATACATGACAGCCAAAGCAACACTTAAGAAATTTGGATTTCATGCCAAGAGTCTTTTCACTAAAACTTGGAGAAACACAAACTCCATATCTGACCTGAGTTCGTAAATTGAACTCTGCTGCTAAATCCTCCAAAGCCACACACTTGTGTTTCTGCAACAAAGGGCATGTGAGTTAGAATCTGAATATGGCAAAAGTGAAATAACACTGTCACTTAGAAACCTCCATTACAGAGCACAAATGAATCTAAAGAATAACCTTAATGTACTCCACAAACTCGACAAGAAGCCCTTGGCCCTCTTCTTCAACATCATTTTCAGCCGTGCCCTCAGTGTCAACACTAAAAGCTCCCTTCCATTTGTCAAATTCTTCAAGTGCTGCTGCTTCCTCTTTTGCTTTCTGTTCCTGTGCTGCTTCTTCCTGTGATCCACAGCATCTCAGTTTTATAAGAGTTGTAACCTTTCTCACTAAAACCAAAACTCCTTCATTCTAACTCAGGTGTTTCACCAAGGTTGTGAACAAAAAAAGAACCTTGTGGCGCTCTTCTGCTTCTCGCTCTTCATCTTTTTGGCGGCGCAAATTTGCCTGGCGCTCTTGCTTCTCCTTCTTCATGTCCCTTGCATATGCCTCTGCCTACTTACAAAACAAATGTATAATTTATATGAGGAATTAAGAGTTCTCTGGAAGTGGAGCCCACCAGTGTCATTTAGGTAGGGGCCCATAATGTGATGGCAACATATTGGCATTTCAGGACAGTCAGTGTATTTTTTAACAGATCTTGTGAAGCAGCTGAAGTTTGTTGGTCACTTGTCTCCTGTATATGTATATCAAGTGCAATGCTGCTTCTAGACATGTTCCACTGGATGCCCATCTATGACATGGTTGCTCTGATTGCCAGGGTTTTCAGATGTGTGGAATGTGGGCAAAGGCACAAGATATCAGCACTTTCTCAAGACATGCAATTGGAAGGGGATGTTGACAAACCTCACGGCGAGCCTCACGTTCATGTTTTTTTGAAGCTTTTTTTTTGGAGCCTTTTGCAACATAGTAGTTGCCATCCTCACCTCCTTCCTCCTCTCCATTTCCATCATCACTTGGCTCAGCCTCTACAACCCCAGATGCAGATATGACTAATCAAAGATGGATTTCTAGAAATAACTGCCAGGAAGTCAATTGAAGGCACAGTATGCAGAATGAGTTGCCATTGAGGTTGAGAAAATTGCAGGTTAGTGTTCCAGAGACTTACCAGGGACAGATTGTGAAGAAGCTCCAGCTGCAGGGCGCCGTCGCATCCTTGAAATGCCTGAAGATCTTCCCCTCCCCGCCGTCATTGGCAGTGGAACCGCTATCTCTTCCTCCTCCGCCTCAACAACCTGTAAAATCTTCACAGAATTGACAGGAATGAAAACATTCCTCTCTCGACTACCGACAGAACAAATTGACCCCGCAAATGCCCAACACTCAGTAATCAACAACCCTGTCGATGAACACCCCAAACAAAACAAAACAAAATCAAACCCTTAAAAAAGCAGGAGGAGTTTGAACAGAACCTGTTGCAGAAGAGGAGGTGACGTTGAGGGCTGCGAACGTCGCCATAAGAACAAGGGGATAAGACACAACAGCAGCAGAAGTCCCACAACTCCCACAAGAGACTCCATGGATTCCATCAGCGTCCCACTACAATTCTACGAATGAAAGCAACAAAACCACACAAAATTCACGATGGACAAACAAATTTCTGTCTATTCCTGTTTGACTGCAATGATTTCCTAGTTCAGTTACTGCAATTTGCTCATGCGCTCTGCAAATCGGACGTCGTTCCGGAATCGACAGAAGGGTACTCAACCTACTTCGCTCAAACACGATTTCTCAGTAAACCCATGCTCCCAGAACACACATAAAAAAGAACACGACCGTGCTCCAAACCCTAATTTATTGTATTCGCCTTCCAAAAATCTTGTCGATTTCTCTTCAAACCCTACCCGTTGATTTTCTTCCAAACCCTAAATTCCTTCTACGCCAAAATTCTTGGCTCTCTCTCTCAAAGGAGAGAATAGATCTAGTTTTCATTTGGTCCCACATTTTGGTGAGAATTTATGTATAGGAGAAGGTGGAGGCCTTCTAGATCTGAGATCCCCAGGCCGGTAGGTCGAGGGAGACCAAAAATTCTAAAGATCTTCAAAGTGGGACCTTTCCTTAAGTAAAGCAACGGGTTATTCCTGGAATAAGGGCCTGTCCGAGGCAGAGCCAAGGCGGGTCTGATTCCAGTAATGCCCGTGGCTGAGGGCATTACACAGCGTAAAATTGATGGTCTAAAAATAAATAGAAAATCAAATCTCACGAATACCTGGTGGGTATCTGACGGGTATGACAGGACTTTTTTGAATAAAAAACCCCAGGGCATTTGGGAAAACAGGATCTCAATTTCGGATTTTCCGAAAAGCTCCACAAGTTGTTGCACTTGGTGAGTGTTTCTCCAAATACACTACATATCTTGTCCCAAGTATTTATTTGCAAATGAAGGCCCTAAGTGGAGGCCATTCCTTAATTTGAGGCCCCAGAGTCGAACGCAAGAGCTCAAGGCTGGGGACCCAAATTTTGTAATGTAAATCAATGTTGGGCGGTTCTCAAATGCCCACCCAACTCTTGACTCGGTTCTCACAATGAGAATTAATCATGAGAACCGATTATATATATATAGAACCGGACAAGTTCTCTCATAGAATTTACATCCAATTCATAGAGTCCCTATGCCAGTTGCTGTTACTGCTCTTCATTTTTTACATCTTCTATGCACTAGGGTAAATTGGCCCATCACTAAACACATGCCTATAACCAAACGCCCATTTAGTGCTAATTGTTGGTTGTGCAAAACTTCATGAACAAGCTAGAAATCATCAATGACCAACTGTTCAGAATTGAAAAATGTGTTTGGGGTTTTCCATCATTTGATGGATAAAGCCATTTTTGATGTTCGGTCATGGAGTTAAACTTGTTCAAGTTTGGAAGCCTAGCGTTCACCTTAGGGTTTGATTGTGTTTGGTGATGAGCAGGGAGGTGACCCCACAATTGAGACCAACAAATCAGCAACATGCAAAGGGGGTGACCCAAAAATACAAGCAAATGTTTGATAATGGGAATTTTTTGAGTGGGAATGCTAGGGCTCAATTTGCTAATGGGGGGTTCAAAAGCTAATTAATCAGCCCAAAATGGTCCATTAATGTGAAACCCTTAATGGCAGCACAAAATTCATGCCTTGGTAAGTCACTACCTACAACCCATGAACCCTAATATTAGCACATCAATGAAAATGAAACTTCCAAGCGCCCATGCCATTGTCATTCATTCCAAATTTCTCACCAAAACACACCACACAATTTACACTACTAATGGGCCAAATCCTAAAACACGTGTCTTTCCAATGCTACTTTTTTCTCAACATGTCAAAGTTCCCAAGTAGTGTTGAAGAGAGTTTACAATTTTTTGTAGAGCTCTTATCACCTTGTAGTCTAGCACATCAAGGATCTAGTAGCAAAGTCGATTTAGTTGAACACTACTTAAATATTAAACTTTTTAAATGGAAGCATAAAGAGAAGTAGATTGTAATCAAAGAAGAGCTTCTAGAAAATCTAGAGCCTAGATCAGATCTGACAATAGTCTAAAAGAAGTGCAAAGAGCAAGTGAAGTATGGTTCAGATATATTATTAGACAAAAAACAGTTACAAAAACCAAATTTGCATCAACAAGGGGCATAGAAAGGAAAGGATGCTTTAGATGAGCTTTACAATGAAACTAGTGGTACCTGTGACCTTCAAACACCCGTGGCTACGCCACTCCAGCCACCCCGAACACATAGTGGTCCCGACCGACGTTGTGCGGGTATTAGAACCAGCTGTGTGTACCTTCAGATTATCAATCCGGGTATTTACTCCCTTACCCGACGTGAAAAACCCAAAACCCCAGTTTTGACATTTTGAACCTTGGTTCTTGAAAGTTTTGGAAATTTTCGAAAACACGCTCCTCTATATAACCGCCGATTCTTTCGATAGTGAGGGGGGGGAGGGGAAGGTTTTTATATCCGCCTCTGGTGCAATGGGAGAGGGATGCGATCTAACCGTCATTCCTACCTTTTGGACGGCTGCAATGCTTTGTGAAGACGGTTTGTACACGAAAACCATGGTGGTCCAACCCGCATCACAGATTGACACCGGTCGCCCACTGCTTCACCGACCTCTCCCTCCCCCACCCCCCAAAACCCCCGTCAGACAGACAGACAGACAGACAGACGTAATGAATTATTACAATGAAATATATATAAAGTTTTTTTATTACTAATGGGTGAAACATTTTGTAGTTCATAGGTATCAACAAGTTGTTAAACATTGTAATTTGGTTTACACACCAATTGCCTACACAAAAACAACATACTGGAACTTAGATTGGGATGATTTCAAGGATTTTTATGTTTTAATTTAGACTTCTAAAGACTTGAAAGCATATGCATCACATATTTACCCAAACCTTGTTATTTTGTGGATTCTTGGGTAGATTTCAGGAGTTTCAAGTTTGTCATTCTTATTGGATTTCAGCACACACCTCCAACAGGTTTCAGGTTGGGACCAAGGGGATCACAAGCATAATGATGTTAAATGTGCCTCACAAGAGAAAGTAATTTGCAAGAATAACCAATAAAATATCCATTTCCTGAACATCCATTAGACCTTTCAATGCAAAACAAGGAAAATGTTCTACATCCTGGACCAAAACCAACCAAGAAACAAAAAAGAGTAAATAGATCCACTCCAAGTAGCACAAGAGGGAAATGGACCAATCAAGCTTTAGAGGAGGCCATGGATGTAATTGAATTTAGGATTGCATCATTAAAGAAGGCAAGTAAAAATTGAAACATACCTTCTACTTTTCTATTTAATCATTTGGGTGGGAAGATTAAAAATAGGAAACCTGGGTTTATATGTGTTTTGGTTGAAGAATAATACAAAACTATAGTAGCTTGGATTTTGGCAATGTAAAAGGTTGGTCTATTAATAACCCTATAATAGTTGAAGATGAAGGTAACAAAACTCAGAAATTAAGCCTACACCATTTCATAATGGAATATGAGGAACTATTGGTGGTGTTAATTCAAACATTTGACAACAACACATTTTGGGTTTTGTAACCAGCCTTTACAACTACATATTAATTAAGAAGGAAATATGTGATTAATGAATTATTAAACCCATGTTGTTTCACCATTTAGTCGCACGGGACATTTAGTTGCGCTCAATCATTTAATAACTAGGACTTTTTAATTTTTTTATAATAATGAAATTCCATGTCATCTTTAACTTTGGTTTGACGTGTGCATGCCATTTCAATTTAGTTGTTTTATTCAATTAAGTGTTACAAAAAACACATTGATGGATGGATCACATGTGTCACAAATCTATAAACACATGTTATAAGTCATTGCACATGACGAAAAGTCAACCTAGCTTAACCCATGTAATTAGCGTAACCAAATTTCAACCTAACTTAACTTAACTAAGTTAGCTACCTATGTTAGGCAACTTAAGTTGTATAACCTAAGCTAGGTGGCTTAAATTAAAAACAAATGTTGAATTCCTAGCCCAAAAAGCCTAGATTAAACTATCTAATCTAAGCCAAGTGGCCTAAATATCATAAGTTTTAAGAGTGAGGACTTAAACCCCTCATTTTCACTTTGGGTTTCAAGACCTCATCCATTGCACTACCACATTTTTTTTACTAATTATATTTAATACAAAGTTATAAAATTAAAATTTTTTATCCTTCAATTTACCTTGGCACCTTAGGTTGACTTAAGATGAACTAATTTGTCAACATGTACTACATATTAACCTAGCCTAGGTCAACTTAAGCTAAAAAAAATTAACCTAATTTAATTTTTAATATTATTTAGGTTCTAGGCTAAACATAGATTAAACTAGGTTGGACCTAGATTGAACTAGGTTAATCTGGGTTATGTTTAAACGATGTTTAAGTTAGGTTAGACATCTAGGTTATACTAGGTTAATTTGTATGTTACACCTACATTAAACTAGGTTAATTTAAGTTAAATTTAAGTTCTACTAAACCAATTTAGGCTAGACTTAACTAAAGCTAGGTTAATTTAGGTTAGATGTAAACTAAGTTATGTTAAACATGGCCAAACATAATTATTTATAATAATTTTGGTTTAAAAAAAAAACTTCTAGGCTAAATATCAATAAATGAATAAAACAATTAGACTAAACATAAACATTTAAACGAAATATGGCTAATTAACATAAATGAGGCTAAACACAATTACTTAAAATAGAAACATGGCTAAACATGTTAAATAACTATTACATATTTATATATGATTGTATTTAACCTATCTCCTAAGGAGCCTAGGTTCCTATTATGCATTTTAAACACCTACTTAGATATCCATTGGGTATATACTTAAGTAATCTAGTAGGAAAATACAACTTATTCAAGTATTTAAAGGTTGCCTACTAAGTAGCCCTAGTAGATAATAATTAATATTATAGTAGCAAGTAATCGCACAAACTTGAGGTGGTTACAAACTTGATAAAATTTCTTGTAATAAGGCCACCTAAGTTAACTTGGCAAAAAACCTAAAGCTAAAAGCTTAAGCAAGCCTACCTAGGTTAACTTATTAGTAGCATAACCTATTATTGAATATATTTAAACATACTAGATGTAGTAATTTTTCATGTTTAGTTAACTTACAAGGTAGCCTATATTACAAAATAAGTTTGTAGCTCACATACATAGGTTAACTTAATAGGTATGCAAACTTAAACTAATGTCTTAAGTAGTAAAAATGTCAAAGAGTTATGTGTCACCTTTTTCAAAACGACTATTAATATTGTATTTAGTACACATACACATGCATGTGAATTCATGGCTTCAAAAACCTTATGGCACGCAAAAAATTATGGCATGCAATGACAAATATTGGTGCCATAAATTCAAGACACAAAAAAATTTATGATGTCATAAGAAATTATGGATTATTGTGAAAATTTGTGACACCTTATTACCAAATGGCATGGCATGGCATGTCATCATCACATGGAAGACCGAATCATTATCAATCACAAAGGATGACAATGTTTTCAATTAGCTAATAAATGAGATTAATTCATCAAATCAATAACATGAATCATGATGTTGACAAATAATCACATCATGTCATCATCATGGGAGATTGACTCATTACTAGTTGCAAAGGTGGATGGTTCTTGCAACTAACTAACTAATGAACAAAAATTGAAAAAAAAATGATAATTTACTTAAAAATCAACAAGTTGTCATATTGACTATAGTTGCAAAGCCATGATGCCATGTGACATATTAATTTCTTTTACCATTACTTAATGATTGTTATGACTAAGAAATTATGAATATAATTTTAAAAAACAATAGTCATTTTTGTATATAGTTCAAAGGATAAGACTTGTTGTAGTGAAAGTAAAGTTTTTGGACTTGCATTTTGATGCAAAAAGCTATATTGAAAGATTGGATGTCATCTTTAACATAATGATTAACCAATAAATATCATTTTATCCAAAATAATGTATGAATCTTCATGTTGAGTAATAGTCAAATATTTTATTACCGCATGGAATGCCACATCATCATGTTGTGAGACTAGAAGTCATTATTATAGTCATAAAAATTAATATATTTTTAATTAACTAATTTAAATTTATTTAAAACTTATTATTACAATTTCAAGAATAATAATATATCTATCCAAAGAAACTCACTAGTCAACATATTAATTATAGTCACAAAACCATGACATCACATGACATCTCAATGGCATTTGCAACTACATAGTGATTTTTGTGACCAAGTAGTTATATATGTAGTCGAAAATGATAGTAGTTGTTTCTTTGACTAGTCAAAAAATCGATAATGTGTTGTTGTGCAATGAAGTTATATGTTCATCCCTTTTCACTTCAACCAAAGCTACAACCTCATGATGCTCCCAATTGGCCTATCTTGGTTTTTAGATTGACTTCACTTCACTTACAATATCATTTAAACCTTACGTTTTCCTTTTCCTTTTTTTCTTGCTACATTTTTATTGTGCTTGGGATTGAATTGAAGTGTGACTTCCAACTTTAATGATACTTGGGCAATTTTGATTGAATGCATCAATTTTGTTTGGATTCATCATTAAAATTATTTTTTGACTTTGTTGTTTACATGCACATTGCACATCAACAAGGTTATGCAACAATTGTGACATACTTGGCAATTATATGTCATTATTGTGTGTTGTTTCATCTCCCATTTCCATGATGCTCTTGTGTTTGTTGTGATTCTTGTTGTCACAAATATAGTTGTTGGGATATTAGACAAGAAACACATGTGTTCTTGTGTTTTTATGGTTTTGATGGTGTTGTAGAGCTTCATGAATGAACACAACAATGAAACAATGGTGGTGACAAAGTTTTTGAGGCAACGTTGCTAACGAAAATTTTAAAGGTGTGATGGTCAAAGGTGGTCTTGCATGTGCTATGATGAACATGAAGTGAATTTTCTTGCACATTGTTTAAGGTCATAGGAGGGGGTTGTTAAAATAATGTTGAGTTATTTGATATTTTTTTAGAAGTTACATAACACTAACTATTTTTTTTAGAATTTAAATTTTTTATAGATCTCAAGGCTATGGGCCTTGGCACCTAGTTATGATTTAACTTTGAAATACCTTGGCTTGCCACATAGGTAGTCACATAAGATTTGGTGCTCCTTACCTTTTCATGTGTGGTCACAAAAATAAAACCTTGAATTTTAACTATAAGTTGCCCATCATTTAACTTTAAGTGTGGTTGGCCCTTAAGTATCATAAATAGGTAAGGATTATAGTGGTTAAGTTATGTAGGTAAGTAGGTAAGGTTTGGGTGTTTGCTAAGTGTGGACAATTAGTACATATTCAATTGCTATGGATAGTTTTGAAAGATGAATACAATGAAAAAGTGTTACATGTTCACATGATATTACCCATCCATCTTACATGGTAGGTTTTACCATCCATCTATTTTCTTTTTTTAGTTTTTCATCCATTGTAGGGCAAAAGCACATTATAGTGACCCATTTTTGGGCATTTTTAGGTTTAATATTATGATACATATAGTACAATTGTTCCCAAAGTATAATGCACTTAATATTGGATATCAATTTTGGTTTCTGGGCCTTATAAATATATTTTAAATAATTCAATGTTATGTAATATTAAATTAATAAAAAAAAATTTCATTATTTATATCAAAGGATTCATGTGTATATTTATAATATACATTTGTCTAATAGGGCCACTGTTTTGTTTTTATTACATTAATTTTAAGGCTTCATTAGTCATTAAAATAATCAATTTTAATAGAATTAAAAATGTGGCTATGCTTGCCATCTTCTATGGGAATGTAATTATTTGTCAAACTTTCATTTTACCACACATTTATTGTGTCTTTGTTTTTAAAAAATTCATTTTTTGACATGAAAAATTTCAAATTAGTTACATGTTATCCAAAAATTGTTCAAACTATGTGAAATGGCATGGGTCGATATACCTTCAACTTTCATAAAAATTAAAAATCATTGTTTATTTATTTTGGAGTATATTTGTGTTTTTGAATACACATGTACACTACATTTGTTTTTTACAAAATACTCCAATCTCTCACTTTATAAAATAAAATGAAATAATTTTTTAATAATATCTTGCCTAAGTTATATTCTAACATAATATGCAAAAGTATTGTGAAAATCTTTCAAAAGTTTGATGTGGGATACACTCAAACATGCACATCCTTGGAAAGTAGTACAATGTGACATCCTAAATGGGGTCACCGTAGTGTGCTTTCACCTGTATAGTTTATCATTAATTATGCCAAAAAAAACCAACATGATGTAATTTAAAATTCCAACTTTTCATTGATTATGCAAGTTTCCTTCCAAAAATTCCATCCATCATGCAATCTTCTTCCATAGTTTTTCATATGTTGTGCAACCTTACAAAAGGAATTATGCATTTCACATAATTTGATTGTTGATGAAAATTGAAATTTTAAAAATGAAATCCAACTTTCATGGGGGAAATATCCATTAATAACAAATGTTCCCCAACCATTTCACAATTAATATTTTGTATAATCATGATTGTCCAACAATATTTAAAACAATTTTAACTTAAATTTGCTATTCGTTATAACTAACAATGACAATATATATATTGTGGAAATTAAGTTCCATTCAAATGAAAATATTGAATGACATTGCATGTAACTTTTGGAATGCATTCAAATTCTTAAATTTGATTCAAATACATTCAAATTCAATTGAAGAGAAATGGGATGCAAATTGGTACATAAAATATTGAAAATCTTCTTTTAATTATGGTACTGAAAAAAAAACCTTTGAAAAAACACAAATCCAAAATAACACCTTGCCATTCCTCTTTTTTTGGAAATCAACTAAACATATTCCAATTTGGAACATTCCAAAGGACAATTCATTCAAAAAGACAACTTATAAAAGTTGTCATATGTAAACTAGTTCTATTGAATAATTATCATTGAAATTATCATAATTTTAGGGGACAATAATAAAAAATCAAATTTAATTTCCTATTGGACATTAGTGGTAGGCATGTGAACTTTTATGTCAAAGTTTGAACTACATTTAATTTGTAGGTTTGTTTACAATTTGCTTTCAATTACTAACATCTATGAATGCACTAATGAAGGTGGTCACAATTGCAAGGGGTAGTTGGGGGACTAATTCATTTGTTAGTTGATCTAAAAGGTTCAACATTGGAAGGAGCCTAAATTCCCTTTGAAGTTCTACCCTTTTCAAAGTTCTTCATATTCATTTTCAAATTTGAAATTTGCAAGGTTTCATTTTTCCTTCAAAAACTTCATATTGAATTTAAATTATTTTTAATTGATTACCTAATTTAATCATTATTAGTGTTATATTTACAAATGCATGTATGAATTTCATGTTAGAAATCATTGTTTAGTTGGTGAAACTTCATATATAACTTTGGGTAGCATTTGCGTATTCTTGCATGAAGTAAATCAAACTTTCATCATCTTTGAGTGTGTAAATTAGTTCTTCATATGCACATTCAAACTTTGAATTCAATGGTTGATTTTGTAATCGCACTCATAAATCTTAGATTAAATCAAAATTTACACTAAAGTTTTGAATTACAAAAATAATTAAATACAAAGAGGGTTTTGACTCTTGCATGTTAACATTAATATCACTCAAATTTATAACTGAATCAAAATGTCATGGATTATGATGAGGGCTAATAAATGTCTTTCATGTAGCTTTGGACATTCATAATTTTTACAAATGCACTTGCATTTAATAATAGGAAAATTTTACATGGATTTTGTTTACATATAATGTTATGACTTTAAAAATAAATAAATTGATGTTGTCTTCATGACAAAAAATCTATTTAAAATGATTGCATTCAAAGGATAAAAGTTTGTAAACAAATCATCTAAATAAAAAATACATGCAAATGGGGTTTAAATGTGACATTTTTGCTCATGAATTTTTTCAAAGAAAGTATAACAAAGGGGTACCTTACCTAATACCAAAGCAAGTAAAGTTAGGTATGGAAAAATGAAAATGTTTTTAGTCCAAAAAAAGAATTAGCATCTAAATGGTAATGGCAAAAGAGGGGTTTGCAAATGTGTTCAATTTAATAATGACATTGGAAAATTGATGTGTTTCTAGGTGTGTATATATTTAAAAGGAGGTCAATAGATTGACAATTGATTGATAACCACATTTAAAAAACCATTTTCCACATTCATTTTCTCAAACCACAATTGGAATCATATAACAATTATATTTCATATTTAAAATTAAACTTTTCTTCAAATGCTTAGTGTGAAATAGATATATAATCAAAATCATTTTCAAATTTTAACAATAATCTTCAATTATAAAAATTTACTTGTAATTTTCCATTTTCCAACCCAAAGAAGTGAAGCTTTCCAAGTCTAAATGTCACCAAAAAAGAGAGGGACCACACAACAACCAGACCCCTCTAGCTCTGCTTGTTTCTGACAGAGCGAGCATCAGGTATTTACACATCAAGAGAACAGCACAGCAACATCACTGATCCATATCCACACGAGAGATTCATCACTGGAGCGCAATAGACTCGTCTGAACCTCTGCAGACACAACTCCTACTCAGAACTTCCAAGATAAAAATGCATAATTTAGATTGCACAAAAAGGTCCTCGTTAACACAAGCGGCCACTTTTCCAGAACGTTGAACAATGATCTGACAACTATTCTGTCTACGATCGAGCTTTCCCCAGAAGCAAACCACTCGAGTTGTCTATCCTATGCATTTCCCAAACTTCTCTGTTCTACGACCTCGATCCTTACTCACAATCAGACTCTCCTCAAATTCAAGAGCTAGCCATCCCCTAGTTACTAATGCAGCGGAAGAAATCAGCAACTAGCACTCTCCTAAGCTCCTGCTCATTCTCCAAAGTCTCTCTGCTCTTTTCTGTTCCTTTCCTTCCTGTCTCTACTTCCTCTCTATACTATTTTTCTACTCCCTAGCACCTTCAGCCTCTGCCAAACTCTTCGGATCAGACCTCCATTGCCGCTCTCCTCCTCCATGAATGCCAATTCCGGTGCCGCCATGCATTCCCACCGCCTTAGACCATAAAGACCAGCACCTCCGTTGCCATAATCCCGTGCTGTCCTCCTCAAGTGGTGAGCTTCCTTGATCAAACCAATGCAGTCGCCATGCATTATCTTAGTGATGAGAAGTAATGCGCCGCCAACCAAGTGCTGGTGCAAACAAAATCAGGATCATAATCAGAATAGCAATGTTGTTCGGTCACCCCATGTTCGGTTATATAAAGTCTAAATTGAACCACAATCATCCATCAGAATTTATCATGTAACATGATGTGAGGTTGCACTTACTCATTTGTGCTTTATTATTTAGGAAATAAAAACTTGATAAACATGCCATTTGTCTAATGTAAAAAAAATCGACATCACTTACTTGAATTTAAAATATGTTGACAAAGAGAGGAAAAAAACTATAAAAAAAAACTGATAATGATTCTATGCTAATAAAACAAATTACTATTTTAAAAAAAAGCCCAAGCAATTAAAAAAAAATCTCCATATATTCTTTTATTTCATTATAGTGACTTGACAAGGCAACAATGGCAATACCTCAAAAATATCTTGTGTACTTTTCAAGTAGAACTTTGTTTCAACAAATCATCTCCAATAATAAAGTCCAAATGCATTTGAGATCAAGATTGTCAGAATGGAATGCTAATCCTCATGTTTGTATCACAATTGCCATGTGTCACATTTACGACATTTGAGTAAATGAAAATGTCATGAATGTAATTCATTTTCTCAAAAATATGAAAACTTTTACAACATTCCAATCAATGTCACACCATCACAAGATTGGTGGCATCCCAACAGTGCAAACAAGTCCAAAAGAGTTCTCCAGCACTGTAAAATCAGAGAAAATCTTCAAGTAATGGACAATTGTGAGTCCCCAGATCCTGGTTTGTGTAATTGAGAAAAACAAACCATTCACATATTGGTTTTGCCAGGGCTTTATTCCGCAGATATGATGCTGATTGTACAAAAAAAGAGGCTCAAGCCATCTGTAGAACCTCCTCTCGCTTGATCTGAAACACTGCCTTTAACACATCCTCCACAACCTGGGCAGGACAAAATGCAAATTGGGGGGTTAAATATTGTAACCATGTTAACAGAAGTAATGAACCATTGATAAATAGCCTCCTACCTTTGCCAGGTACATGCAAAGAATTAGCACATTGGTTTAGGGACTCACCTTGTCAGGAGTGGAAGCACCAGATGTGATTCCAATGGTAACAGGACCCTGTGGTACCCAATTCTCCTTCTCCACATACTCACCATGCTATAAGCAGGCCACTTGTTGGTTTAAACATCCTCTCAAGTACTAAAAGGAAAGATCCTTAAACCCCCCAGAAAAAAGATTATATCTTCAAATACATTCTTGCATCACCAGACTAACACAGGGAGTGAATTAGCACAGGATCCTTTGATCAGGATGAAATTTCTGAGATTCTAGCACGTGAAAATAACAAACTACAGATGCACACCATAAGAAACTATATATTCTTTAAGATAAAACATGTAAATTGCTGGTAATAAAGAGGATCAACTTTACATTTAATTTGAAGGCTATCTTGTTGCCTGGACCAATCCGCTTCTCTGAGTCAATCCAATATGAAGGAATGTTGTGGAGCTCAGCAATTTCTTGCAAGTGTGATGTGTTGCTGGAATTCCAACCACCTACCACTAGAATCAGATCCACCTCCTGCTTAACAAGATTGTACATTGCATCTTGCCTTTCCTGCAACATTGCTTTATGAAGTTAGATTGTGCACTTCCAAGACCTGTAAGTCCAACTGCCTGAAGCAACACAAGTAAGTTCAGGGAGTTGAACTCTCAGGAGATGGAACCCTCAGTTTGCCAGAAGACCAAAACAAGTCACTTCAGAAAATTCAACTTGCCTATCTTACTTGCACCCACTCCTCTCCTTAAGTGAAACTAACAGCAGTGCAGATGTGCTCATGCGATTAGGTTGAGAGATGTATAACTCAAATATTCAAATCACCTGGGTGGCATCACAAATGGTGTTGAAGCTCATGAAGTGCTCGGTTGAATTTTCCACACCATATTTTTGGATCATTGTCCTCTCCAACAGCTTCCCTGCAGATCTAACCCATGACTCAAACTCCAGTCACTAAATAGAGTTACAATTTCATCTCAGTTGCAGCCATGAGATGACATAATGTTTGGTGTGCATAACAGCATAATAAACAAGCAGTGATTAAAATAGAGGCATGTTTTATCCTGAATTGCAACGCACCAATCTCTTCAGTCTCTCCCTTGAGCATTGTTGTCTGATTGGCAATACCCAGCTTCACCAGATCCTTGTCTGGATCAAACCCCTTGGAAATAGCAAACTTAAATTTCTGTCCACAAAATCAACCAAGATCTCAGCAAATTGAGACCTTTCTGCAATACCACATATAGATCCCCAGACATTCAATAATTGGAAAGTGCGGAATTTGTGAAAAACAAATTCCATGGACTTGCAAATTCACATAATTTCAGAGTTCTTGGTATACTCTGAATCTTTATATGTCTCTGAAGAACACACTGGATAAGAGAAATCCAACCCAACCCACATCATTTGAGATGTTCTGCCATGATCAAAGTCCAGATGGAAAGAAACCACATTCAGTTGTCAGTTGTCCATATTTGACAACAGAATTAATACAAAAAGATGGGGCACAACCATATGTTTGGCAGACTGCCTATCTTCATTATCAGATTCAAAACTATTGACCCAATTAAGGTAATCACAGAGGGGCAAAATACAGCTCAAGCTCTTGATAAGATTGATAAATGATAGCTTGCTTACTTCAAGAAATTCCTCCTTGGTGCCACTGGAGCCATCAAGTTTCCCACCCAAAATATAGTCACACACATAAGCCGCCTGCATACCAACAATGAAAGTCAAACACAAAGTCTCCTCCTCTTGACCTCTTTAACAATATGAGTGGAAAAAGCCTCATTCTCTTCTCCTGTACTCACTCCTACAACAACTGGACCTGACCATATTTCTCATCAGATTACTGTCATGGCTTCTGGATTTCAACATAAAACACACTCACAACTAGCCACATGGTTGTCTTGTCTTCTCTAGACATTCTGATGTCACTTCAAGTATGAATATCACGCTTGCAGATCTTCCCTTGAGTAAAATCAATTAAGGGGGCCAAAGCTCTATCTACGTACCTCCTTCATATTCTTCACAATCACATATTGGCCTGCAAAGGAGGCAGTGGCCACTGTTTCTTCATGGGCATATTTTCCATGGATCACAGAAGTGTAGGTAGATTTCTTGTGCTTCTCCACAGTGTTCCACACCTGATCAAAATAGTGCAAGAAAGTCCCAACAAAACCATATCACATCTAGCCATGTGAGTCAAGCCCAGAATAGTGTGGAAGGTCAATCTGCAAAGGACTTGTTGCAAAAAAACAGAGTGCTTCTTTTCGATTTGAAGGAGTTCATTGACCATGGATGAGCACATTAAGAACTAAAGAGATAAGCTCATTTCAGTAAAGAAAGTAATTCCAAGAGATCAGAAAGACACAGATATGTTACATCATTCTTTCGGCCTACCCTCTCACAAATCATAGATTGTTGTTACACATAAGAGATTCTGGTCAGGACATGTTTCCAATTAGGAAGAGCAAAGAATGTAATGAAAAATCCGAATTCACCTTGGACACCCAAGGGCAGGTAGTATCCACAATTTGCACATTCTTGTCGTTCAGAATCTGCATTTCCTGGACAGCTGCTCCAAATGCTGGTAGAATGACCACATCATTAGGTTGTACAACTGAAAAGTCCTTGCCATTCTCTTCCAATGGGATCATCTGCACCTTCATCTCAGCCATTCTCTGTTTTCCCACACCCCAACCATGTAACCTAGGATTCTTCAGGCCATGATGTATTACAGCCAAAATTGTGAACATCAATAACTTTGCCTACAAGTAGTATCTCATTGCACATGTTTCCACAAATCGCTTGCTTGAAAGGGATAATAAGATGACTTACATCATTCACTGTGGGATTGTGAATGATTTCATTGGTGATCCACAGGTTGTGTTCCGGGAACTGTTTGCGAGCCTCATAAGCAATTTGAACAGCTCGCTCAACTCCCCAACAAAACCCATGTGATTGTGCCAATTTCACAGTCACGTTGCCCCATGTGTGTTCAAACTTGTCCTCCTTCAATGTCTGCATCATATCACCTGCAACAAAATTGTGCGTGAGAGCTATAACAAAGTCACTACCCATACGTAAATCTCCAGAAGCTAGATGTCATCGAATTGGAACCTAATCCTCGAATTTTGGTCTTGTCACAAATTCCAGACTTTCTTTCTCAATCCCAGACTTCTTCGTGCTTGACATTCTTGTTTTTGTTTTTTTTCCCAAAAAGAAAACCACAAAAGCGATCATGGTTCTTAAAACCTCACACTTACTAGTATATTCCTCCTCCATTTGCTGCAACATCTCCTTCTTGTACCCGAACCCACTCCGGTTGTAATTGTCGCTCCGCGTCAATGTCTTCCGGAAGGACTTAGAATCGAAATACTCAGATTGATCGGAAGGAAGAGGAGCTGCTGGTGGAACAACAGCCCCAGCTACAGAATCGCAACTTCTCACTACCAGAATTCCTCGTCTTCCTTCTCCCCCTCCTTGATGCCCATTCCAAGAAACCCTAACAGACGTCGATGGAAGAAGAAGACGACTAGCAGCTACTGCCTGGTTCAAACTGCCATTCAATCCACCCCCGACTGCCGGAAACCGAAGACTACAAGAGGAGCTCGCCATTGCAGCAACACACTCACAAACAAAAGTGTAATCACATCAAAGCTTTCTACTCTCGAAAAGAAAAGTCAGTCATAGAAACACACACACACACGACAATAACAAAGAATACCTGGTTTAACTGGACAACAATCACACACAACAACAGCAACAACAACAACAAAGACAACACACCGAATTCCTGTCTGAATCGAAGCACTTAAATAGAAGGCCCGCGCACATGGATTGCGGCAGACCTGGCGGACGCGAGCATCTTCACGGAAGAAGATGTCTTCCTCGCAGTCGGCGAGGCTGGGCCGCGGCTGCGCCTCACGAACATGCAGCGCACGCATGCCCGGCCAGCCCAAACTGGTCGCTGCCTTTTGGAAAATAAAATAAAATAAAATAAATTTAAAAAGAAAAAAATTCCCCCTCTTTCATTTTTTTTCCCTTTCTTCTTCATTCTTTTTCCATCTTTTTTACTCAATTCTTTCTATTTCTTTTTTTTTCTCTCGTTATTTTCTCATTTCTTTTATTCTTCCAAAGAGGATGTGTTTTATACTTCTTTTTTTTCTTTTCTTTTTTCCCTCAATTCTCTCAGTTTCTTTTTTCTGTTTTTTTTGTTCTTGTTATTTTTCCCAAGGAGGATGTGTTTTAACCTTCATTTTTCTCATATCTGTTTTTTTCTTCCAAGAGGATTTGTTTTATCCTTGCTCTTTTTCTTTTCTTTGTTTTTTTAAAAAAAATCTTTCCATTTCCTTTTCAATTTTCTTCTTTTTTCCATTGATTATTATTTTCTTCTTTTTTTCTTTCTCCTTGGAGGATGTGGCCATCCCAGGGATTTTTTTTGGACGAAAATTTACCATTTTTCTAAAAGAAAAAAAAGTCCCAAGCAGTGTTTTTTTTTTGGCGAAATCTCACCAAATTTCGACCTGAAAAATATGTTTTTGTCTTATACAAATGAATTTCCATGGCCCAAATTCGCCAGATTTCCAAAAAAAGTTTCCAAATCGTCAGATTTCTATGATAAGTTCCGGTGTGTAGCCCTGATTTTTTTCTCCTTTAATATCTAGTATGTTGCCAAATCTGGCTAAATCATCTTATCGATGATGGTCACTTCAGTTCATCACAAAATTAACAAAAACAAAACCCTGGTTCACTGTTTTTAATTTTTTGGCGAATTTTCGCAACCTGGCGAAAAAAAAAGGGGGGCTGGCGAATCGAACATAGGGATTTTTGAGATTTTTAAAAACAAATCGCCATATCTTGACCAGAAAAACTTAGAAGTCGCCAGATTTAGACAGTGTGTTCCTGTAGGTCGCCAGAAGTAGGCAGGATTTAAAAAAAGATCTACTAGTTCACCAGGACAGTCGCCATTTACTGCTAATTAATGCTGAGGATCCTAGCCAGTGCACATACTTGAGGAATTTGAAAAAAAAAAACACTGCCCTGGTCCCAAGTAAAGGGCATGCAAGTATTAGATTTCAATTGCACCCCATGTTGAACACCTTAAAATTTACTCACACCATTAACAACAAAACATAGCAATCGGTTGGGTACCTTAGCTTATGTTAAACCATTGAAATTGCAAAGTGTCATTGTGTAGCAACAATCATTAATGTAGGTGGGAAACTTTCAAGAATTGGGAAATAATTATAGGAATTATGATTGGACTCCCTTTGATCATTGTGATGCACGAATGATGAGAATCTAGAGTTGACTCTTGAATGTTGACACCAATCCAAAGTCCAAGACTAAAGTTCAAAAATCAAAATGAAGATCCAAGACTCAAAATGCCCCAACTTGTAAGTCACTAGAAGCGAGTCCCAACATTGAATCTTCAATTCTAAAAACCTTGTTCCACCATTTATATCCTTGGTGCATCTTGCATGGTGCATTGTACAATGTAAATTTTAGAGTTAGAAATTATACCAAAAAATCAAGATTTGAGCTAATATTCACACAAAATCTACTTGAAAAGTTGTTGCAACTTGCAACACAAATGCAATTCACAAATAACTTCTTGCTTTCAACATACTAACCCTAAACATCATATGATGTGACATAAAGATTAAAGGAGGATCAAAAGGCAATAGAAAGTTGAAAGTGGGATGTTAAGTCTTGAAAGCTTAGAGTGGTAGAGTACCTTTAAAGTACTTTATG
>Ga0116231_10004810_pt1 | contig 27090 bp, 14 predicted proteins | sample S1TSphgellanicum_2_FD_89695 | JGI IMG/M metagenome (GOLD analysis project Ga0116231, IMG submission 89695) | Host-associated microbial communities from peat moss isolated from Minnesota, USA - S1T2_Fd - Sphagnum magellanicum MG | ecosystem: Host-associated > Plants > Peat moss > Unclassified... | reverse complement strand
TGTGGGGTGTGTGTGGTATTTGTGTGGGTTTTGTTGTGTGTGGTTGGTTGGTTTTTCTTGGCTTTCACGTATGAGGCAGACCATCATGTATCCAGTCTGTGAGGACTGTCTGTTAGGCCGTGCGGGAAGGAAGCCAAATTCCTTCTTTCTATTTGCGGTTGGTCGGGAGATTTTTCTGGCTGTTGCACGTCGTTGTTCGGATGGCATTTTACCGTTGACGGATTTGTCCGCTCGTCAGCGTGGTTTTCATCGTGTAACGATGGCGCGCATCCGCGGGTCCCGTGGGTTAGGCTGGCGCTGGTTATGTCATGAGGACTCTTAGCCGTCGTCTTCATCATTGTTATTATTTGCGTGGTGGAGATGTTTCCACATTCTTCACTCTGATCTTCTTTGGCATTGCCACTGAGTTGCCGTAGCTGCTCAGTGTGCCGCGCGCGCGCGCGCGCGCAAGTTTATGTGCGTGAGCGGGACAGAGAGACAGAGAGGAGACCTGCAGAGGCGGTGCGAAATGGCGGAGAAGACAAGAAATCCTCCTGCTTCGCAAAAGATCGAGATATCGGAGTATCAGAAGAAGAATCTAAGTGCGCACTCCAAGTTCACCATGTATGCGAGTATGGCAGTTTTCATTCTGCTATGTCCTGTGTTCGTCATTTGCCTGTAAGTCTACCTGCTTCCACCGAAACATCTCAGGACCTACATTTTGAGATCGCCGTGTTGTCCTTCGTTGTTGATCTTGTGGTCCTTCGTTATAGGTACCAGTTTTCAAGATCTCTCACATCTGTCGCAAAACGACACCCTCGCCGCCATAGAAGCAAGCAAAACAGCAAATGTCGACAACTGCTATGTAAAATGTCGATAAAGCTATGTAGCAAGGGTTTCGATACCATCCTTGTTCTTATGACGTTGGAGAATGTCTGAGTGCATGCAAGCGCTCTCACATCCAGTTCAACAATGTTAGTAGATGTGAGAGTATATTGTTGAGCTTGATGTGAGAGGATGCACTCAGACAACATTCTGCACTTCACAACTGACATGTTTAAATACCGGCTGGTAGAAAATAGGAAGGGCTGAACTCTGCATTGTTGTTGATTGCAATGCACAAATGAAGTTGACAGATGTGGCCTGTACCTGTGAAGCCAACTACAAGATTTAGGATACTGGGATGGCTGTGCAAGAAATAGCTTAATGACCAATCTGTTGAAGATGAACAGCCTTCTGTGCTGGGGTCTTTGGGGGTGCCATTAGCGTCAAGAATATCCTTGAAACAACGATGAATGGCTGCTCAACAATGACATGCATACCCCTATTTATAGCAAGTGCATTTCTAGAGTGTGAAATCCTGCTATCAGTGTCAATGCACTCTGAACTCAACTGCACCAGTTGTGTTGCACTGTGTCTCCAGTAGGCATTCTCAAATTTATGCAGGCTTGGTTTTGTGATTCAGATCTCCAGTCTTTGATTCTGAATTTACTGGATTGGGTGTTTTGACCTATTATTGCAGGTGGCATACAGCAGTGAACCTGGATGGGTCAGTTGCCAACATGTGGAAATTTTTGAGGGAAAATGGGTTGAGAGGAATACTGGAGATTTGGCCTGTGCCCAGCTTATATGCTTTTAAGCTCATTGTTTGCTATGGCATGTTTGAGGCCCTGTTACAACTCTTTGTGCCTGGAGAAGAACACATTGGCCCTATTTCACCAACAGGGAATCACCCAGTCTACAAGGTCAAATCCTCTTCATGAATTGCCAAAGTTGTTGAGATTGCAGCTTTGGATGCAAATGGACCTGCCTCCACCATGGCATAGCTGGGAATGTTTTTAACAAAATGAGGATGTTTCCCCCTGAATTTCTGGTGGTACTGTTGTGTTTGGATGTGCAGAATAATGGATTGGCATGCTATTTTATCACAATTCTCTTTTACTACTATCTATACAAGTAACTCCCGATTGCTTCTGTCACTAAGTTGTCCTTACATTAGATCAACTTGAAACAACCATGATTGAGGGAACACTTCTGCACGGTTTTGGGGTTATGGTGTGAAATTGGGAGTTTTGGGTTTGTGTTGATTGAACAACCTGGTTTTATATGTGCACTTTCAAATGTGTTACCTTTAGTCATTTCCCCACCTTCTTTCTCTACTATTCAAGTTCATTATAAACATGACCTCAAAATTAGGATGATCCTTTGGTTAATTTGAAAACAGGTTGAAGGATTTCTTTACCAGAAAAGTGCTACTGAGATCTGAATGTATGTGCAGAGAGAAGTACTTCAATCCAGCATTGGTGTACGACCACCTTGGCGAAATCTTGTCAACACTTGTCATCACAAGTTTTTTCTTCTGTTGTTTTCTGTACACAAAAGTATGTGACCTATTTTTTTTTCCTTCAAGTGGCTTCTCATGTATCATTTCACCAACATCCTGATGCTCTCAGTTTGCAACATCAGTTTTTTGCTTATGCTTGGTCCCCATCATTGCAGGGCCACATGTTTCCTTCATCATCAGACTCGGGTTCTTCAGGGAACATCTTGGTGGACTTTTACTGGGTAATATCAAATCTTTGTGCCATATCTTTTTTCAGCTTGTGTGGAGCAATTTCCATGCATAGTTGGAGAGATCATTAGAGAGTTGTTACTTACATAGTCTCCTGGGTGTTCTCCATTCTGCTTCTGCAGGGGATGGAGCTGTATCCAAGGATAGGAAAAGACTTTGACATAAAGGTTTTCACAAACTGCCGATTTGGCATGATGAGCTGGGCAGTCTTGATAATCAGCTACTGTGTGAAACAGGTCTGAAACGCTCTATTACTCTAAAACCTGGAGTGCAAATTGAATACTGAACATGTTGGGATAAAACAAAGGAAGAAAATGCTCGTTACCCTCTCTCTAACTTTCGGAGTTTATAATTTGAATGCCTCAGAAGCTACTATTCACATATGGGTTGTACCCTTCCATAGCTAGCTTTCAGTTCAAAGTAAAGGAAGAGATGCTTGTTCTAAATATGGTGGCTCAATTGAGGAGGGAAACTGAATGGCTGGGAAGCCTGTCTATGTGTTTTGGGTGGCAGGTTGAGTTGTATGGGAAGCTATCAGACTCACTGCTAGTGAGTGTGGTGCTTATGCTAGTGTATATTACAAAGTTCTTTTGGTGGGAGTCAGGCTACTGGAACTCCATGGACATTGCCCATGATCGGGGTGAGTCTTCTTGCCTTGTCAATCTCACAACAAGACATCCATGATCCATCACACAATAAGATTAGGCAATTGCCAAGCTGAACAAATTAGACAATACATTTTTAACTTTCCATAACCTGGTGGCTGCATACTCTGTTCTAACATTGGTTTTGTAAAATGCAGCGGGCTTTTATATTGTATGGGGTTGTCTGGTATGGCTCCCATCAGTGTACACTTCTCCAGCCCTTTATCTTGTTGATCATCCTGTGCAGCTTGGCAATGCTGTAAGTTTGATGAAAAAAGAGTTCCTGTTTCTTTTTATTTTCTGTTTGGACATTATTCAATTTATAGTGCAATTCAGTGCATCTTCATTCTTTCACCCTCAAATAGAACTACTGGGTTCAGCATCTTGTGAGTACCACATCAACATTTCATTCTCCAGTGCATTCCATCTGAAGGTTGGGTTTGACTGAGCATAGACTCAGAATGCCAGAATGCCATTCTGTTGTAACATCTTCTCGTTTGTGGGCACTTCCTGTAGCTTGCAGCTGCAATATTAATAGCTGGTTTGCTATGTATCTGGATCAACTATGACTGTGACTGCCAACGACAACAGTTTCGGAAGTCTAATGGCAAAGATAAAGTTTGGGGAAGAATACCTGAAATGGTACTCTCCTTGCCTTCAATTTGAATGGCTTCAGCTGACCCTAAAAGATCTTATCTTTCACATACTGTACTCATAAGACTCTGCTTGCTGTAACCTTCAGTCAGATCTGTCTTCAAGTAAGACAGAAAAAGAGGCAAGTCAAAATTGTTAGCACCCAAAAATTTAGCTCATGTAAATTGTCAAAAGCACATTTGCACTGACTTTTCCTGGTTCTATTTTGGTACTTCGAGCAGATTGAAGCTCAGTATGTGACAGAGGCAGGAGAGAGGAAGCAGAGCCTTCTTCTAATATCGGGCTGGTAACTACTAACTATCGGAACCTCTGTCAGCCAGGATTCTCTGCTGGTTGAAAACACATACCTTTTCTTGAAATCAGAGTGCTGGAAGGAGTGTTGAACATATTACACTCAGATCATCTCAAAGATTGTATTAGAAGGAAAGCCTTGCTTGGGTGTGTAGTTCTTTTCATTTGAGGAGAAAAGTCGTGTCTGTAATTTTCCCCTTCCCTCAGATGGCCCTGTTCCAGCTACAAACTGCTCTCAAGGTGGAAAACCCAAGAGGACTGGCATGGAATTCTCAGATGATATTCTTTCTGTCTGACAAAGTCTCTGCTTGGTCTAGTAGGAGTGCATTTTCTTTTCTGGTTTGTTGATGTTGCTGCAATGGCAGGTGGGGACTTGCGCGACATTTTCACTATGCACCAGAGATTGCAGCATCCTTTTTGTGGAGTGTTCCAGCACTGTTCACTCATGTATCTCACAGCTCAACTACAGAATTCTCCTGTCTCTCTCTTGGCATGATATTCTACTTTTTTGCTTTGTCCTAGTCAATGGAAGCTGGTCATTAAGTGCCCAGGATAACTCCAGTGCAGAAAACACTAAATGAGATGTGGCTGTGGGTGATACAGGCTTTCCCCTACTTTTATGTGTTCTATTTGACACTTCTGCTGATTGACCGAGCTGAACGGGATGACAAGAGATGCCAACTAAAGTAAAAACTCAAGCTCCATGCAAATGGCTTGTTGAACATCAACTTATGTCATTTCCAAAGAAGATAGATGCTAATTCAAAGATTCATGTATGAAAGACATACTGACATATTGTTTTGTTTGCAGATACAATACTTACTGGGAGAAGTACAAGAAGAGGGTTCCCTATAAGATACTCCCACACGTTTACTGACACCTGTTGGACCAAATAGATGGTTCCCTTTTTTATCTGTCTCTTCAAATGGGAAGTGGAAAATGGCTTATGATAAATGAAAGAAAACTTAAAAGAGGATAGAGCAATTTCTGGATGTCTTCCAGCAGATCACTCTGAAGTTCACTGCTACACTCTCTGCCTATGTTGTGCTTCGAAAGCTCATGACTTTCATGAAGAATATTAAGCCTTCTGGAACCTTCCCATTTTTTGTTGATTTCCCAGTTATGAGGCATTGTAACTGTATCTATTGTACAATTCTGCAGCTGCAGACTTTTGAGCTTCAAGCCAAGGGGTTTTTTGGATATGAAGCAGGATCTGGTTTTAGGCTCCAAGATTCAATTCAAGTAAGAGACAAGTTGCGATGGAGCAAGATAATGTTCTTCTGTACACATAAATAAGATCCAGGTGCCAGATAGTTGATAGAATCTCAATAATTATTGTGCAACCGCCTCCTTTCTCCTTCCTTGTCCATCCTTCTTGGTGTCGCTGAGCTTGGTTAGTCTTTCATTCTTTGGATTCAATCTTTATGCCTCAAAGCCTTATAATAATGAATCAGAAGGGGAAAATATCATCACCATCCAACCCAGTATAGATTATATATCTAAAAATGATCCTGTGGGAAAGCCTTTATTTGTTTTAGACCCCATGATGATCCTCAGACATTCATTGTTGAATTTCCCGGTTTCATCTTCTTCCTAAAATACTCAATTATAAGAATGCCTGTTATCTTTTTAGTGTATGTTACTTTCTCATATCATAAGTACCCCACTCATGGTCTTATGTTAATGAATATTATTGTTGCGATTGCTTACTTCCATTTTGCTAAATTCAGGGCATTCTTTTCTGGGTCCAAGTTTTTTTTTACTCCTCTAGTATCCTTGGCATGTTGTCAAAACATCTCTCTTTTTGTTTTCTATTAAAGTTTCGCACTTTCTCAAAAGTTGCAATAACTTCAGTTTTGCCTCCTGTTTTCATATCTGGTTTGGTTTTTGTCATTTATGTATTAGTTAGATGTTTTTTCTTCATTCATTTGAAAGACGGGTATGGCAATAATTAACACACCAAGTTGGATGTTTGTAAACACTGCCAAATAGGGGTGTGTGTGGGTGTGGATGCTTTTACAAGGTTTAAATGCAAACCTAGTATCCCACAGCTACAGACTAGATAGTAGTTACCCTAAACCCTAAACCTGGGCTACACCCTATTGTAATCTACATACCTAAAGTGTTGTCCAACTCTATCCCCTAAAACCTAAACCTCAACAATTTCTTAAATCGGTGCCCAAACTGGGTTTTACTTTGCATATAAGATAACTTTCACATATCATACATGACCTTCATTCACATTACAATAGAATGTAGTTTGTTTCACACAAAAGATCACGCATGGCTCATGACACCTTATATGAGATAAAATTGATAATTTCATCCATCCAATATGTGGTGTTTATTTTGGCATACATTACATTAAAACTATAATTTGACATTAGGTTGTGACAAATATTACACAAAAGAATATCACGTAACATATGCCACAAATACAAACTGTATATTGTACATTGTAATGAATGAAATTATAAAGTTTACCTCATATGTGTCATGAGCTTGGAACACTTGGATGATGTTATTATGTGAACGGTTTGACTTGTCCCAAAGCAACTAATGTCAAATTATAGTTTTAATGTAATGTGTGCCAACATTAGGTTGAATCACTCTCAATGCAATGAGACACAAAGGGCTTGGACCCTTCGTTGGTGGGAGGAGAAGGCCTATTTGACAACACCTAACTTTTGGTGAGGTGGGAACATTTGAGGAAACAATTCATTCTCAGCTAAATTTCTAAAATAATCTTTGCAAGTATTTTCTCCACATTAATATTAAGTCAAAAACATTATTATGTGATATTGGTTGCAAGTCTCTATTGATTTCATTAGATAAGGAACCTTACTATTAATGACCTACACTAAACCCCCTTTATAGTCATGCTCTTGGTGAACATTTTTGTTTTGTGCGACATTAACAAATTGTGATTCAGATGTGTATAGTCACTTTCCATATAGACCTTTACAAGATTGTGTGACTATAGATAATTTAAAAAATCTTGCAAAATAGTCCTTTTATGCTAGAATAAATGTGTCAATTGTTTAAATTTTTTACATGGCTTATTCTAAACACTATTATGCATTATTAAACTTGAAAAAGGTTATTTTTGTATGTTTGAATGTGATAATCTATATTGAATTTGAGGTATAAATGTTGTCAATTAGATTTTGTTTTTGACAAACTTTCATATTTTTTGCTTGTTTGTAATAGAAAGTTGTCTTTATTTTTTCTCTTCAACTAGATTCATTGTTGTTAGTTTGCACAACTTGAACACAAAGCAACATTAACATTGCCAAACATAATTACAATTTACAAAACCCTAATACTTGTCCTAAATTTTCTCATTATAATCACATTTACTAAGAAAGCTTTGCAAATATTTTGTGTTGTGCTACTAACGAATGTGATAGTGACTCAAAAAAATGATGTTTCTTACTTAAAAACAGATGATTATCAAAAAATGTGTGACACAAACAAGAATGTGACTAAAATCGATGTGATTAAAAGGGGGTTTATTGTATCAAAATATGTTGCAACCAAAACAGTGTGTTTTGTCTTTTGGTGAAATTTTGCATCATGGTGACAAAAACAAAACTAATGTGATTCATACATAGGTTTTAAAAATAAAATGGCTTAAAATTACTAGATTTTGAGGATGTTTTTTTTGAAACCATCAAATTTGGACAATAGGTTAAAATTAGCAAAACGTTAAGTACCCCCCCCCACCAATCAAGCACTATCTGACACCCTTTTTTGGCCTGACAATGTAGTTGTATGGAAAACTATGTGGTTTTATCTCAGGGTTTGACTTTTTGAATACAAAAGTTATTAAAATACAAAAAAAAACATGTTTTTATCAATGCTTAAATCTATGCTAGTGGTTTGTAGCATGTTCTATACATGGAACGTTCAAATTTTGAATTCATTGAGCTATTGCAAAAAAAATGAATAACCCTTAAATTAAAATAGAATTGTAAAACTATTTTGCAAAATTAAAAAAACATGTAGAACCATGATGCATGGTTTTTATACATAATCATATAAGGTCAAAAACCATGTGCAAGAAAACAAGAAACAAGCACAAGACAATGTTCGATGGGGGGTATTTAATGTCTCACTTAAAACCATAAGTTGCAACATGTTACTAAAATATAACATAATTCTTTTTTTTTTCTTTCCTCTTTAATTTGTTGCCAAATTTGGCTAAACTCCTCTTGTTGACGATTGCCAAACCACCTACTTCACAAAGTTGGAAAAAAAATTCTTAATTTTAGGTGAAAATCAAGTTTAAATATTAATTTGAAGAAAAATAAAAACAAGTGGCTCATTGTGTAGTGATTTTGCCCTTATGACAAATTCAACCTTCATACTAACAATAGTTTCATATACAAAATTTTCAATGAAGTTATAAAAAATTCAACTCAATTCATGGTCACAAGTACAACACTTGGTGAACATTCCTTAGTAAAGTTTATTTGAAGTCAAAGGTTTCCATTACTACTTTTGTTATTTAGTGTGTGGAGCAATTTTCCCCAAATTGTAAAGATGAACAAATAATAAATCTCATTTTTGAGCCTTTAAGTTTGCAAATGAATTAAATAGGAGACATGTTTTTATTTGAAACACATATGCTTGATGTTTGAAAAATATTGTTGGTGAAAATGTGATCTAGGTTGGGATTAGCCTTTCACTAATTTGAAAGCTATAAAAGACCTAAAAAAAACCTTAAAAAAGGTAGAAGATGGGCATGACATATAGAAAATGTGCCATTGGTATATACATGTTTATAACATCATATTCACAAAAGTGAAACCATTTGAGATCTTTGTCTCAATGTATAATTGTTGTAGAAATGTTTTGTAGTACTTGCAACCAAAAAACCCAATGTCAATGTAGAGTAAAAATTTAATAGAGCTGAATAAGTTTATGAGAATGGAGGATAGAATGTTTGGAATTTGGACCTTAGGAGGATTGTGGCAAGAAGTGAATTGTAATGTGTAGCATTGAAAATTGTAATGGGGATAATTGGATAACACTATAGTCACCCAATAGGTTTGTGACCACATGAAATATGTTTGAAAACAACCTATACACACCAACTTTCATATGGACATTTTAAGTATGAAGTGATTGTAATGGAACAATCTTTCTATTAGGTGTATTTAAAACTAAAATAATTATTTTAATGACATGCCTTTGATATGTGTGACAAAAATGTAATTTGGAAGGTGATGTATGTATTATAGTATATATATATAGGATTTATTTACATGTTGAAGTTATGAAAAAGAATTCTAAACATTGTGCACCTATATATTCATTTTTTACTAATAAAATCTTGATTGAAATGTGAAAACAATTAGGTGCGGGAAACATACTTTCAATTTTGAATTTGTGCATCAAGTAAGGAAGCTTCTTGAAAACCTTCCAAACTAAGAGTCGACTATGAGTTAACTGAAACTTAATTGAAACTTAACTGAAACTTAATTTGAATTTAACTAGGAATCAACTAAAAAGTAACTAGAGTTAATTAATATTTAACAAAAAGTTAATTAAAATTTAATTGGGAATTAATTATAATTTAAGTGGGACTTAATTAATAATTAACTAGGAGTTAATTGGGAGTTAATTCAGACTTAGTTAAAAATTAATTAAAAGTTAATTGAGAGTTAATTGGGACTTAATTTAAAGTTAACTATGATTTAATTGAAAGTTAACTATGATTTAATTGAAAGTTAACTATGATTTAATTGAAAGTTAACTATGATTTAATTAGGAGTTATGGATGAACATTATGGATGAATTCCATCCATTGGAAGATGGTGTTTAATGTTCACATCCGTCATTTAAGTTTACCTTCTCGTTTTGTTCCAAAATCATCCAAAGTCAAGTGCTTAAGAATACCATTCATCTTTAATACTTCAATTTACACTATGAATTAATCACAAAACTAGTAGATTGACATTGATCTAATGAACTTAGGGGAAAACCAAACAAAATAGAACAAAAAATTTACATAAATTTAGAGGATTTTAATTTATCATCCAAATTAAGGATAATTATAATCAAGGATTATTTTGGCAAAAACCTACAAGTTGTTATTATGGGTATTATTAAATTAAATAATATAAATTTAAGGAATTGTTAAACCTTAAATGTAAGCAATCTATTTTCCTTTTGGAGCTTGAGAATTAAGGTTTCAAATTCTCTCACATATATATACATGTTCATATGTTTTAATCTAGACAAATATGAAGTAAAAAGGAAAAGGTTTAAGCTCCTAAAATGATAGTATGAAAATTTATCTTCATACCAAACCTATGCCAAAAGAAAAGAAAACTTATGCATTCCCATCCTAAAATTACAAACCAAAAAAAAAGAAAATTATACAATCTTTTCCAAAACCTTACACATCAAGGACAATGAGATCTCCATGTTGAAAAAGAACCCCCAATTAGCAAAAAAATTGGAAAAAATTGGTTGTTTTTGTGACAATTGTGTTTCCTAATGCAAATTCAATTAAATTTGCCAATTGTTTGGAAAAATTCATCAAATTTTTGATAATCACAAATTGGAAAAAAAACCCAAATATGCATCTTAAGTGTTTGTTTGTCTTCATCATTCTTAGCATGCAAATCCAAGCATGGGTTTTGCTTTGGGTTAAGGTAGGTAGGTGGGTGAGTGAACATTTAAGAATTCAAAGGAGGTTGAATCTTCACACATTGTTCCTTTGTTTATAAAGCTCAAAGAAAATTTGTAACCCTCCACTTAAGCTTTTAACACCGTCAAATTTACTCAATTTGGTAAAGGAGTGGGGGAAGATATGAAGTGTTTGGTGGAAAGGGGTTCAATGTTCGACTATGAGAAAAACATTATAAGATTTTGAACTTTAAATTTTTTATCATTCCATCTTTGCTTTTGGAATACAAAGAAGTTTTGTAAAACCCTAATTGGTGGACCCATCATGTTTTTAATCACTCAAAACTCAAAATGGATTATAAATGAGGAAGATATGGGGTTGGAACTAGAAATGGGTCTAATGTTATTTTTTAAACAAACTATCTTGCATCCTTTTCTTGTGTTTTTTGAATTGCTCCTTTATTTTTGACACTCAAAGAATATTTGTAGCTTGTAGTTAGGCTTTAGTAGTTTCTACTATAAAAGATTTCAAAATTATTGGAATATTAGAAATGCAATGATTTGAAGTTTGAAGATCAGGCCTTTGGTTTCAAAACTTTTGCAAAAACGTAACAAAAATGGAGGCGTTTAGGAAAATTGAATCGCAGTTGAAAATTGTGGCAATCAGTTCGTGATGAAACAAAATCAATAATAAGGGAAAAAAATGTTGGAGGGTTGTGAAAAGTAACAAATTGAATAAAATTAAAAGTTGAGAGGAGACGAAGGAGGAGTTAAGGAATAATGGTTTGGCAAATGGGGAGGATTGTAGGGATCAAAGCCATAGGTAACAATAGACAAAGAAGAAAAAATTAGAGGAGAAAATTTCAATTAAGGTTAGTTTTTTTTTTTTCATCCTTCATTTAACATTTTGGTTTTGGTTACAACTTTTGTTTCATTTTGAACTTGTGTTCTAGTGGAACCCCTAGGATTTTAGTGAGATTAACCATTGGACTAGAACATGTTAACATCAACTTGTTAGAAAAAATTTCGAATTTTTTGTAAGTTCTTTTCTTAAAGGTCTAGGTTTTTGTGGAAGATGAGAAAGTAGAGTGGCTTCTTAGGTGTGTGGGCCTAGAACTTGAAGATAATCTTCTCCATTAAAAAGTTTGTCTGATTAACGTTTTTTTTTTTGTTGATGTTGTACATAGTTATTGGAATGGATTGGGATCTTTGTGAAAAGGGTATTTAGTCCATCACAATTGTTTTTTAGGAAACTTTTGTGTGACATTATTTATCTCATGACCTTTAAGATTAGGAACAAAAAATGAAATTTATAATGTTTTAGCATTAAGATGTTTAGGTCATGTTGAGCCCGGTACAATAATGATCATGCCACTCAAGCCTCCAATGAAATTAAGGCTTGGTTTTGGCATAATGCCTTAACAAGGGACCCTTAAGCGATTTCCAATATTTTTCCTTTCAATCTATTTAATTTTGTGTGGTTGGTTTTGTAGATTTAGGATTGCCCTATAATAGTAGGTAGTTTTTTAAAAGGTGGGGCATGTGTTCTTAGTAGGCCTCCTTCTTCATGGGCACTAAACATCCCATGTCCCTTAATTCATCATGTCCCATTGATCTTCATCATTTCCATTGCCCATTTGCTTTATCATGTGCCATCACAGACTAGTTTCGACCCCATCTCTCATGCAAACCACGCACCACCCACTAGTTTCCCTTCCCATTTTAACAAACCACACACTACCCACTAGTTCCTCTTATTGGCTCCCAGTCCTTCATGTGAATGTGGGGCTTGAACCCTACACTTTCCCAAACCCTTTTGATCATGCACATTTAGGACCTTCTCCCGCTTCCACTTTACCCACCCTTCCACTTGCCCATGATCAAACCCCCTAACCTACCCTCTTCTCAACACGTTTGCAACCTCCACTTAAAGTTTATTGCCCCACTTGTTGATGCCAATTTACCAATTGAAGGTTAATTCATCATTAGTGTTCCCATCAACCACCCAATTCATTTAATCCAAACCCTTGTGACCATACCGATTCAATGCCTTCCCTTATTCCCACTTGCCTGCATCAACTTGGATTTGGGTTTTGTCTTTGGATGTCCTTGGGTCCTTTCATTTAGGCTTTCATTGTTTTCAATTATATAACTGCATCATTGGCATTTTATGAGGAGATGTATAAATGACGTTTCATTTTCCATTGGATAAGTTAGCGCAAGACCCCTATGATGTGGTAGCTTGGCATTTGCTCTTCTTGATACCCCAACGGTGTCTCGCTTTGTTCCTTCGTGGTGAGGTAACAAAGCATAGGGAAATGATGAACTACAAAAGTGGGGTGTAGTTCACTAGCTTAAATCACTATGGGATTGTTTAAATAAAAAAAATTCATTGCACTTTAATGATTTCACCCTTTTTAAAGTTATTTCACTATAAAATCACTATGTAAACATTGTGTTTGATTACTAGTTGACATAATTCATTATTATAATTTATTGTAGTAAATAGGTTTATTTTTATGTTTTTGAAATACCTTATATATGCTACTTTATGATATATCCTATATTATTTTAGGACATTTAAAACTTATACCCTATGTTATTATAAAATATTATAAAAATTATACCTTAAATTATTATATGTTATTCTATCTTAATGTATCATAACTAGCTTATTATAGGTTTTTAACTTATTTTAAATTAAATTATTCAATTAACCTTAAGTTATACCTTAGGTTATTTTATTTTAAGTTAATATATTTTATTTCAAGTAATAATTTATTCAAGGTAATTTTACTTTATATTATTATAAATTATTTTATCTTAAGTATAATAATTTAAAATAATATAAAATATAATATAATGAACTAAAATAAAATAACCAATAATAACCAATAATAACTTATGAAAAATAGTTTAGAATAACCTACAATAAAATAATTACTAATATCCTATGATAATATAATTTAAAATATCCAATAATAACTTATAATATAATATTCACCAATAGTTGTAATATAACATAAAATAACCAACAATAATTATAATACAATAGCCACTAATATTCGGAATATAACATAAAATAACCACCAATAGAATAGCCACCAATAGTTACCAATAACCATTAATAAAATAACCACTAATAACCATTAATAATCATTCATAAAATAACCAATAATAATCGTTAATAGCTACCAATAACCATTAATAAGATAACCATTTATAACCACCGATAACCACTTATAAATAACCACCAATGGCCTATAATAGAATAGCCACCAATGGCCATAATAAATAATCACCAATAGCCATAATAAATAATCACCAATAGCCATAATAAATAATCACCAATAACCATAATAAATAATCACCAATAGCCACTAATAAATAACCACCAATGGCCTACAATAAAATATCCACCAATAGCCACCAACAACCTATGGTAATTTAACCATCAATAGTCATTAATAGAATAACCACCAATAGCCACTAATATAATAACCATTTAACCACCAATATCCACCAATAACCATTCATATGATAACCACTAACGACCATTAATATAATAGCCATTAACAACCATTAATATAATAACCACCAATAACCATTAATATAATATCCACTAATAGCAATTAATATAATAACCACCATTAGCCATTAATACAATAACCACCAATAGCCATTCATATAATAACCACTAATAGCCATTAATATAATAACCATTAATAGCCATTAATAGAATATCCACCAATAATCATTCATATAATAACCATTAATAACCATCAATATCCACTAATAGCTATTAACAAAATATCCATCAATATTCATTAATAACCATTAATAAAAAAATCATCAATAGTCACTAATATATTAACCACTAATAACCACTAATATCCATCAATATTCACCAACAGAATATCCACCAATAACCATTAATAACATATTATAGTAATTTAGCTTAAAATAACCACTAATAAGAACCAATAGAATAACTACTAATAGTCATTAATAAAACAACCACCAATATCCATTAATAAAATAACCATCAATATCCATTAATAAAATAACCATTAAGAGCCACCAATAAAATAACCATTAATAGCCACTAGTAGAATAATTGCCAATAACCATTAATAGAATAACCATTAATACTCGCCAATAGCCCCAATAAAAGAACAACCAATAGCCACCAATAACCATATATTAAAATTGTTTAGAATTACCAAAAATAATTTACAATAAATAAAAGTAACTTAAGGTGAAATAACCTACAATAGCCTAGAATTGTCAATAATAACATAAGGTGAAGTAACCTTCAACAACCAAAAGTAATTTATAATAACTACAAGTAGTTTAAAATGAAATAATTTACAATAACTGAAAATAGCTTAAAGTGAAATAGGCTAAAATAGCCAAAAGTAACATAAAATAGCAAAAAATAATTTAAAATAACCAAAAGTAGCCTAGGGTGAAATAATTAAAAATAACCAAATAATTAAAAATAATGTAAGGTGAAATTATTTAGATTAATTAAAAGTAGCCCTATCATAGTTTAAAGTAACTTAACATAGGTAGTATTATTATATTAGAAAAATTCTTATTCATTTATTAAACATTTTATTTATCAAAAGAATGGTCATTGAAATGTTATTAAATAATGAATTTCAATTTTTTTTTTTGTTAAAATGATTTTACACTTTCAAAAGGAAATAAATGTAATTATGTACATTATTGAAAATTTTAAAAAAAAACTCGGATCATTTCATTTGGACAAAATCTTAATAAGATATGAATTTTCAAAGTTTATGTTTTTGTATTAAAATAAAATATTTGATAAATAAAATGCAATGTAACATATTATCACAACAAGTGGGGTGGTTTGATGGTAATGGTGTTTGTTTCCATTTTAAAGGTTAAGGGATCAAACTTCACAAGTGATGTGTGCGTTGTTAATAATGGTAAGTTGACAAAATATTTTTTTATATAATTCTTTAAAGTAGGTGTTTAAGTTGATTATGTGGTCTACGTACCTAAGTTAGGTTTTAAACCTAATTTAGGTAATGACATGTCAATAATATTCATAGGTTGAAAATCATGAAATTATCAATAATATTATATATTAAATAATTTAAATTTAATCGATTTCCATCTACTTATTTAATTAATTAATAAGTGAATGGTTTGATAAATTTATAAATCACTTGAAAATAACCTTAATTCACTAGGTACTAATGAACCAATTCCATGTCTATAACAATTGGTCCGCATTCATTAGGAAGTTGACTAACTTCACCATGGTAAAAATGTCCAAATTAACTCAAAATCTAATGAAACCCAAAGTGAATTAAAACGCATTTTGATGTAGTGTCCCCAACATGATCCCCTAGTTCATAAACATCTTCTTTATAGTCTAGTTCTTGGATGTGTAGGGGAATACTATAAAACAACCCATGCCTTGGCACCACTTTCCCTTATGCCCATGTCCTTTGACACCACCTCAACTTTCATCACATTGCACCCTGAATCAAATGGCTACTTTTGTTTTTCTTAAAAGATTACAAACTAGACCAAGACCTCGAACTTTTTTTTATTTTTTAAAACTAACATTCCAATGTAGGCCCCATTTATTAATAAATGGTCTTTCTAGAATGGTTTTTGAACACTTTCAACATTGTTTCCACCCAAAAGATTCAACGAGTGGATACCCTCAGTTATTTTAACTTTGTTTTCATATTGTTAAGGGCACATTCCACCTTGAATTGCACATGTCTTTAGCACAATCGACCTCTTAACCATGAACAAGCCTTTAGGTGGAGTTTGTCCCATTACAGTGGCGGAAACATTGTATTGACTCACAAGTCACACCTTATGCTTCAATTTCGCGACACCTTTGTAACACATTTTTCCCCACACCAATTCAAAGTTGCAAGTAAGGGCGATTGTGAAGTAGTAATCCATGGCATTAGATGCACCTTAGACCTTTACCTAATTAGGTTCTTCTCCAGCTAGACATGGCAAATGCCTTTAATTTGGTGTAAAAAGGGGTCATATTTCAAGAACTTCATGCAACAGGTGGATACATAATGCAATTCATCCCTTTTGTTTATGCATTTGAATCTCCCTTATTTTATAGCCATCATAATCATAATCATCCTTTCTGCCATGGGAACCCGTCAAGGTGATCATTTGGGAGGGGCATTATTAACATTACCCCATTTTAGGGCTTTGCATTCTATAGCCAATCATTTCCCCCCCTTTTTTTTCCATCCATTACAAATGATATTCACATGACAAGTCCCTCTTCTATTTTATCATTTGCATATGGAGATTTCTAGATTGAACTTCATGCAATAGGTCTTTCTATCCAACCTCAGAAATGTGTAGCATGGTCACCCTTTGGCCTATTGCTTGATTTCAACACCCCATCTTAATTTACCACCCCATCAAAAGGGATTAGAATTTTCGGAGTTCCATTGGACACCTGATCATTCACGTCATCCTTTATCAAAGATGCCATGTTAGAGGATGTTCAACATGTGAATATTTTCCTTAGAATGGGTGATGTTTAGGTAGCCTTTGGAATTTTAATTCACTGTTTCGTGCAATGGCCATCATATCTCTTACAATGTACACCTCCCTCTTCCACCTTGAAAAAGTCCTTCATTTCTTTTGACTCTTCCCTTTTTAAAATGTTTAGGCACTTCCTACGTCCAAGATCCTTTGACAACCTAGAAGGACCTCTAACCCATAAACAAATATTTATCTTAATAACTTTCGATAGCATTGGGCTCATGTCAATGGCCACCATCACCCTAACAATCTATTTAAGGAATTCGGCCCTTGTAGTTTCGATCATAATTGCTAAGTTTATGGTTGATTAACATCCCTTCCTTCTTGAAGCCTTAACATGAGTCGACAATAACACCTTTCCTTTCCAACAACACCTTAAGGCGATATGTGATGTCCTATTGCCCCCACCTTGCGCAAGTTTTTTTTTGTTCGAATAGTTCATCAAACAACAAATGATTCGACTTCAAGATTCCATCTTGGAATGTCTTCACCATCATACTCTTTCTAACATGCTCTATGATGGGATATCTAAAGCCCATTGTGCTTGAATTTTATCATGTTTTGACCCAAGGGCGGCCAATTGGCTTACAACTCGACCAATCTTCCTAGGTTTTCGATTAGCTTCCCTGATATTTTTCACAACGCTTTGAATATAACTTAAACTACCCCATCCCTCAATTGTAGGTATCCTTGAATGTGTGTGCACACATCCCATCAACCCTATGGGTATCCACCTTTTACATTATGTTCATGACAATGAACGCATAGGAACCCATGATGCAGTTCGTGACACCTTTGCTGCCATTGTGTAATATGTTGGTTTTCACGTGGGGTAATAACAACTACATGTGCTTCTTTCGAACATGTTCAACTCCTCTTGTTGATGATTCACTGTTGTGTTCACCAAAGATGGCATTTGCACCCTACTTCACATTATCATTATTGACCCAACATGATCGGATTCACTTCTTTGATCTTGCACCACCCAAGGATTTGTTGCTTCTAATGTGGTTCAAGCCAAAGAACATAGCTATTGCAGTCGACACCTTGTCGATCAATTTCTCTTTTAAGTAGTGGAGGTATTTGAATGTTTACATAAGCAAGTTGATGCGTTTTTACACAAATGTGTTAATGCCATTTGGAGCTTGAAAGCACTAGAGGGCCTTCCTCTTTTTGTCTTGGTTACTTTTCTTCAACAAAAAAGTTCAATCACATTATAAATGTGCAAACATCCTCCATTTTAAGTTGGGTAGTAGCGATAGGCCTAGGTATTTTTCGACTTCCACCCCTTCAAGACACACCTCCCATCTCCATGGTTGACTTATTGCAAGCGATTGATTTTTGATATGAAAAAATTACAACGAACTACTACAAGTGATCAATTTTTGACAAGGACATATTTCGACATCTAGTTTAGTTTGAGCTAACTTGACATCTTGTAAATTTTTTTTTTTCCTTTTTTTTTATCCCTTTGTACATTTTCCTAATCTACAATGTGTCTATCAATAATGTTTTGTAGGGTTGCATCACATTTGTAGCCATCTAGTTTGTGCATCCATTGACCAAAAAAATCACTCAATTTTCTTAATGAATGTGGAAAATATTGGAAATTGTTTGATGATAGGTGCGGATGGCTGGTTTCTGGGTCACCCACCATCAAAATACAAAAAAATCAAATCAAATCTATTTCTTAGCAAAAGGACAAGTACATAGGCGAGGGGGGCCCTTCAATTTTGTCCCCCAAAAAAAACAAAAGAAAAGTTTGATACCCATGACACCAGTGTCCCTGGGGGAGGGGACTAGCGGTAGCCGCCAAATTAACTGTGGCCGTTAGATCTGGGGATGGAAACCACGATTTCCTGGCGCCGTCCCACCCCCCCCATCACCCCCCAAATCCATAAAATATTTTTGATCGGTATCAGTCCAAAAAAGGATATTAAAAAAAAATCGGCAAATTCCCTTTTTGCAGTGGGAGAATAGTAAGACGTGGCCTACATGACACGACCGTGGGCCTATTTTTTTGGCAAACTTTTCAGTACGTGTCAACTATCGGTTGGATGGTTCTGCCGATTTTTTAATTTTGTTTTTCCTGGGGCCCCCCTGGGGGTGGTGTAAAATGAGGCGGTGCACTCTGGGATATCTTATAACTACTTCAGTTAGAAAAACGTGGAAATAAAGCAAATCATTATTCAGCATTTGATTTGATTTGATTTGAATTTTTTTTTTCTTTCCCTTCTTTGTTTGCTTGTGTTGTTTGTCTCATTGAGATCTCCCAAACCCCGCTAGGTATGCTCTCAATGAGTATGGGTGCACCAAGGTTGTTCGGCAATGCTTAGGCCTATGGTGCAAGAGTTATTGAATATTGAAAAATTTATTAATTAAAAAATCATCAAAATAAAAACTAGATATTTTGGAAACATTAGGGTGAGCTCGTAGTATTACTAGAAACCCCTTGACGAGTGAGATTTCTTGGAGGCACTTTCAAAAAAATTAGACTTAAGGTGATAAATGTATTGAGTTTTGAGTAATTTTTTGTTGGTGGAAATTAATTTAATTAATTAATTAATTTTTTCACAATTGAGCTCTATCGTCAAGGTCATGTTCACACTTGGGGTAGTGGCACATGCCACATTAATATAGATAAACTTATATCTAAATTAATAAGTATTTTTCTAAGTATGAAGATGTTAAGTCTCATGGTTGATTTATATTGCTTGGTGATTTTTGGATACTTTCATTAATTATTTTCCTTCAGAATCCCACCAAAAGAAGATGGGTTTTAATCTTCCCCCCCCCCCAATGGTTTATGAAATCTTCTCCTTTGCGTGCTAATGAAAATATTCCTTTAAATGTGATTTGTTTGATTTTTTTAATGTGTTTTTGCTCAAAGCCATGAATAATCTATATTACTTATGTGTATTCTTTTAGGGGCATTTTGTTTTCCCTCCAAATATGTGATATGGAAAAATTTTACAAAATATTAGCAAAAAAAAATTTACAGTAATAATCTGAAAATTTTGAATTTTTGTTGAAAAAATGATAAAATTTGTTGGATATTTCTTTTTGTGAAATAGGGGTTCCAAAATTTAGATTTATGACAAAATAAATACATGAACCTTCATTTGAAACTGCACTTAACCACGATTATGTCCGTTCCTCATCCATATTTTCAATTTAAATAAAATTTACTAAGGTCTACTTAAATCACATAAAAAATTCTCATTCCTTTCCCCTTGGGTAGGTACTAAGTTGTTTGGATGAAAAATGTGGCTCCTAAATAACAGAAAACACTTATTTGTTTTATTCCTGTCCAGTAGCTAACTACGGTGGTTAGCTAATATACTAACCATCCACATGCATCTACTTAAGTAGTAGTAATTAGTGACCGAGTGCCTGTTACTTAACTACCTACCTACCTAATAACCACCTACATTCTCTACCTACTTACCCACTTCCTGAGGTAACTACCTAGTTAACATGAGGAGGAAGTAGAAGGGTTTAGAGGATAGGTTACCAAGGCACAACAACTCAATTGTGGATGAAAGTTTTAGGTTTAGACAAAGAATTGAATTGCATCAAGTTCTACCTAATGTAGGTTAAGGTGTTACAATATCATGAGGGTTTGCAACCTATGAAACATGTTCCCACACAACATTCTACTTGGATTATGTTCAAGCCATGATTTGTTACATGGTGCTTGGGACTAATTAACAACCACATTCAGAGTTACATCCCATCTAACATCCTCATTTGATCCAATCCCTAAAGAGCTTTTTTTTGTTTCATTGCATTCCCAATGGCCATTCCCTGCATATGTGTACAAGGCTTTGCATGATGCACCTGTGTGTCCCAGCGATTTTTTTCTGAAATTTTTTTGGCCATTTTTGCATGTAAAATTGGGAACATTTTGGAAATGTTTGATTTCTCTAGTGTAAATTAGATGAATTTTTCTTAATTTTTTGGAAAAAATTTACCAAATGTTTGATATTGAAAATTTTGAAAAAAGAAAGAAAAGAAAAACCATGCCCCTGTTTGAATTGTTGGCTTTGTTTGAGTAGTAAAGGCATGGCAACTGACTATTGTTTGATCTCACAATGATTATCTAGATTTTTGAGACCAGAATGTACAAGTGTTGGGGTTTTTCTTTACTCTTTTTGACAAATTTTCACATTCCCCAATGGCAAGCATGTACAAGTAAACTAACTAGAAATTTTTCTTGGCAATTGACTGAGAACCAGTGAATCTCTTCACTATAGATATAGATAGGAAGGTATTAATCAAAACTGCACTTGCTATATGCATGTGTGTAGTAGCATTGTTATCTTTTAGGAGGTGGGGGTTAACTTAACAGAAGAACGGCCTTTTTGCTATTCCATACACCCATCCCAAGACTATTTTCAATGAAAGGTATTTTCCATTCCAAAGCTTTTAAGGGATTTGATGTGCATACACCTAGTGTGGCACCACCACTATATTGGATGTTACATTTTAGAGATGTGATGCTCTCCAAAGTTTAGTATGATTGATCACTTTCCTTAAAGCATGGGACACTTTGCTCTCCCTTCTTGACATTTGGGAGTAGCATGATTGTGAGTTGGTCACCCAAGCCCACACACACACACACACACACACACACACACAATTGGTTTGAGGTATTTCATTCAAGAGTTCATATGAGATATGATGTACCTATTCAACCCACTTTATCATTGACCTCTCATATATATATATAGGTCTTTGTGTTACAATTGAAAGCCATTTAATGGAGCTTTGCATTAGTTAATAAAAGAAAATGTGTTCATTTTGGTGAGGTGAGGTTAGTTTAATTTTGTTTGACAATACTATGCAACCATGTAATGAAATTGTTCAATTTGTTAATTGATGCCATTTTGTTCACTTATTTTAATCTTGGGCTTCATATTAAAAACACCCTTATTTCTTTGAACACCCATATATCATCACCAATTCATTTTTTAAGGACATATGTTGGAAGATTTATCAGTGGCTAGGAGGCATACATTTAGTGTTTTCGTCTTTGGGTGTATTTTGTTTTCCCACCTTTCATACTATTTTTCCATGTATGTGACTACATCTTTTATTAAGTAGTCAATGAAATTTTGGCTTGATTCTTACATGTTGTGAATACTAATTCTTTTCCAAGCATCTCCCCCACATGCCAATCTTATATATAAAAGCAAACATGGTGTCCGTCTGTCTGTCTGTGGCGACAAAAACAAGACGAGGTCCTGAAACGAGCGAGGTCCTCAAAACTTTCGAGGACCTGAATCGAGGTGGCCAGAATCCTCGATAAAGGGCCTGAATCGAGATTCTCAATACCCAGTCTAGACCTCGAAACGAACCTGAAACGAGGTTCCCAGAAAGAAAACCCGTCGTTGAGGACCTGAAACGAGGTCCTCAAAGAGAAAACCCGTCATTAGGGTCTTGAAACGAGGATGCACTCCGACTGGCAGTTCTCGGTTTCAGACATATTGAAGAAGAACTGACAGTCGAACATAGGTCCGGTTCAATGTTGGGTGGTGCTTTTGAGTCTTTAAAAAACCACCGGTTCAGGTCCTTTAAATATTTCAGACCCTAAGAGCCCCTTGCTTCCTGTTCTTTGAAAAAATAGGCCAAGGCAGCTGCTGCAGGGGGCCGGGCGAGGTGCCACGGGTGACTGGAGTGGCGTAACCATGGGTTGCCCTCAATCTACATGAAGTCATTTGAGGTTGCACATGGAATGGGAGAATTGCTGATTCAGTTGGTCTTGTTGCAAGGAGGTTTCACACAGGATCTTTTGCAATTCACTCATGGAAATGGGTATCAAAAGGAATTGTTAAAATGTTTTTGATGTCTTGTTGAATTTAATTTAATAAGCCTTAAGATGTTTATTATCAAGTAATTTAGAAAGTCCAGACTCCACATTCGAATAGAGAGAGGCAAAATGAAATAGGAAATTAAAGATGAAAAGAAGAGGCCCATAATAGAATAAAAGGACCAAGGCCAGATGATATGTTACAAGGTGGGTAAAGATACTATTACTTGGATCTCCCAACCTCACTATAGGCTAATTTGGCATGTTTGTTGACCTATTATTGAATGTTAGAACGAGGAAACCCTGCCAAACATCATAAAAAGAAAGCACCCAAGAAAGGGAAAATGTTAGAATTTGGGGATGGTCAAGAGTACAATCTAGTTATTTTGAGTGGTGATTTGTGATCGGCAAATTGATTGAATTTTGGGCCTCTTCCCCCTCACCCTTCATTTGCATAAGCAAATTGTCACAACTATCAAGGCTCCTTTCACAATGGGCATTGATGGCAACGACCCATTGAGATTCGGTCGTAGAAGGCAATATGACCTCCTTGTCGCATTTGGCTTGTTCCACCATCCATAATATGGTCAAAAGTCCCACATGCTTTAATATTGGTTTTCTAATCCTTATATCTTGTGCATGTCTCATGCCAACTTTGACTACCTAGTAACACAACTAACAACTCTCAAGGGTTATAGTTTATGACACATTCAACCTTTTTATGCATATGTATATATTAATTAAGTGTGAGGTAAAAGCCCCGGAGTGGGAGCATTCCTGAAAAAGAGGGTTCTAGGATGAGGAGGTAGTGAAGTTTGGCTTTGCATTTGGGGGGAATGTCCTACCACCTGTAGACTTTACCCATTGTGAAGCACAAGGTCAACAATACCAAAGTTTGAGGAGGAGGAGGAGATTTGTAGGTGGGGAAGTTAGGCTTATTTTCATAGGTGTAAGATCCGTCCCACTCTTCAGGTGTAGGCCTAGGATCCCCTCATTTTTTCTAAGTGAGATCCTTTCATGGATATAAAGTTTCCTCCTTTGTGCTAAAGGAAGTTTCTCCTAGTGCTTTTTTCACATATACATCAAAAGTTGAGGTCCAAGGATGGCTGCCAATTCATGAAAGTATATTCAAAGAGAATTTGTGGAAGTTCACAAGGAAACAACTCCCAACAAGGAGAGATGGGTCAAGACTCAAGCTTAGGATATGATGATTTATTATGACCATAATAAAATACAACTACAGCAGATATTTTTGGTACATAATATTTAATGAACTTGAATGACGCTGAGGACCACAAGACTTAGGACTGGCAGTGATTTTTTGGATTGGCAATTTTTATTTTATTTTTGTCAGTTTGTGAAAAAGATTTTGGAAAAGGAATATTCTTTCACAAATTCTCTTTTTTTGGAAAGAAAAAAACTCGTCAAAAATCATGTTCTTAATATCACAAAATTTGGGTAAATATTACTTGAGCAACATCAAAAATTGCAAAGAAGAAAAGAAAAGAAGAGAAAAGGCACTGACTACCAGGGTTTTCTTTGCAACTTTGTAATATTAAAAATTTGTCAAAATTTTCCCAAAAAAAAAAATAGCACTAAGAAAACACAAATGCCCAAGATTTTCTCAAAAAAATTTGGTAAAAAATAATGATAAAATTTTGTTGAAAAAAATTAAAAATTACTGCATGGAGGCTGGGACCGCTTGAAGGTAACCCAGTAGTTTGCACACATGAGAAGGAGATGATGCCAAGTAGTGACTCAATCTTTGTAACATGCAAAAGTTTGTGCTTACGCACACACAGATGAGATTCTTCCTGATAAATTGCACCTCCCACCACAAAACTTTCTTGCCGTGCATGAAAAGAAAGTTTTTGGATGCTAAATTCACGAGCATGTGTGCACCAAGAGGACCCAAGTGACAATTTTCTTTAGTCCAAAGAATGGACCCACCATAGAGCCACCATGCTGACCATAGTCGCTAACTACATGTGCATGTCTGCAACCAGCCCGTCACACTCTCCCTACAGACTGAATTTACATTTTATAATTAGCTTTCGTGTTTTTCCCTGGTTCAAAAGATTTGTTGTCGAAGAGAGTTTTTGTTTTAAAAAAATTTAGAAAGAATTTTCCATCATCAATTTTTGGATGAAATATTAGCTCAAAAGCACAAGCCAGTACTAGTGTACAAAAAGTAAGAAACCACAAACAGGTTGCATTGTGATTTTTCAAAAAATTAAAATTAAAAAATTCTATTTTTTTGGGGGGGTTTTGAGGAGTTGAAGCATCACTAAGGCTATTAATAATAGAACTCTCTTTTTTCCCCTTGTTTGAAGGCTACATCATAAATTGAAAATAAATAAATAAATGAAAAACCTGACACTGCCTCCCCTCAAAGGAAGTGGTGTTAAAAAAAATTTCCATACAACTATTTAATATTTTTTGGGGTAAAACTAACCTCATCCAAAATCATACAACATGATAATAATATGGATTGAATAACTTGAAGTGAAAAGCATGTAGGGGGGATTATGTAGTTATTCATAATAATTTTAAAAGGAAAATAATCACAATAAGTTACATATACCTTGACACTAATTATATTATTTCCAGAAATGTTGGAATGTTGAATTATTTTTTTTCAAAATAAAAAAAATGTGTGAAAGAAAAGATTAAATTTTCAGGAATATTCTATTTGTTAAAATGGAAATTTAAAAAATTAATTAACTATAGGATAGACAGGTGCCTAAAGCTGCCAAAGTTCTAGAGCATGACATGGGAATTGTATGGCCTAATCAAAAAGTCTTTGACTAATGTCCCATGTGAATTTAGAAACGTTTTTTGGACAAATCTGGAACTGAAGACCATGCATGGGGTGGGGAGGGGTGGCGATGGGGGGTTTTAAATTTATATACTACCATAGTCCCTTGCAAACTATGACACGTTTTGTTCAAATAGTTTGAATTAATTTTCAAAGTTTCACTTTGACAAAATAAAATGATGTTAAATAGATTTTTTTCTTTCAAAATATTTTATTTCAAAATATTGGAAAAAAAAAAATTCCAGTGAAAATTTCAACCTTTCTGAAAAATATTATACTTAGTGTCAAAGCTGCCCAGGTAAAATATTTCAAAAAAGAAAATTGTTGTACCTATTTAATTAAAGTACCTTGGCAAGTTTCAACAACATGTTTGTGGAATAATTGTATTAATTTTGAGAATTTGAAATTTGACAAAGAGAAAATTCTTGAAGATTCAATACTTTTTTTCACAAATTTTTAAATTTTTTTTGAAGAATTTGTTTTTGGGGGGAAGAATTTCAACATTTTTGAAAAAATAATATAATGAGTGTTGAAGTTGACAACAAGGTAGTAAGGTAATTTACTCAACACGTTCTTGAATTTCAGCACGTTCAGATCAATTTATAAGGTTAGGTTTTTTTAAAAGTCTCAAGACCAAAGGTTCCAAGTTTCTTAGGAAACCTAATTGGAACCTGCTTATTTTCTAAAATTGAATTAAAACTTGAATCAAAATGTTGCCCCCATTTTAAAAAGGTTCAGATTCTTTAAATACTGAAGTATAATTTTTATTTAAAAATAAATAAATCTTGACCTACATTTTAGACAAGTTATTACATTTTTTTGAATTGGTTATACATAATTAATATTAAATACTTTTCATCTTGGAGTGTTGCACTTATTGAACCAAACCAATTACACATTTAAAATAAAATAAAATAATATATATATATATATAATGAAAAATGGAATCAAACCTTGTTTTAATCAAGATTAGCATTTAATTTCTTTGTGAAAATGATCAAAATCAAAAAAATTAGAATTCCAAAAAACAGATATCATAACCGAACCAAAGGATTCCTCCCCCCCCCCCCCACCAAACAAAAAAAAAAATATATTTATAATTCACTTCAGT
>Ga0116231_10004809_pt1 | contig 27090 bp, 27 predicted proteins | sample S1TSphgellanicum_2_FD_89695 | JGI IMG/M metagenome (GOLD analysis project Ga0116231, IMG submission 89695) | Host-associated microbial communities from peat moss isolated from Minnesota, USA - S1T2_Fd - Sphagnum magellanicum MG | ecosystem: Host-associated > Plants > Peat moss > Unclassified... | reverse complement strand
CATCACGGGAGGAGTGGGGTTCTTTAGAGAAGCGCGAGGCGTGGTCCGGCTGCACAACATCTCTCCGTTCAAATTCTTCTACACATTCACGCTGACCGGCATCCCGCAACTGCCGAAGCACCTGACGGCGGAGGTGGTGCCGCCCTCGGAGGACGCGGCTGCCGTCCCGGAAGCCGTCGCGTGCGACCCCCGTTTCACGCTCCGCAATTTCTCGAACTAAGCGGGCACGCGCCGTCCGGCATCCATCCAATATAACCAAGTTCCAGTTAACTCTGATTAAAAATTCCCCTATTCTAGTTACTCTGATACCGGTATATCAATATACCAATATACCCTTATTTAGTTACTCTCAATATTAGTTTTGGTAAAGTGATCAATGCCATTTATATCATACTTATTTTCTGGAAGATTTGGCGGACAAAAGGCTGCTTTTACCCTTGGACAAGCAATGTCCCTTTAAGTACTAGCTACTTACTTACCTACCTTGGAACTTTCATGGTGGAATATGGTTGAAAATAGATGCAATTTAGATAGATATATAGTTTGCTGAATGGAATAAAGAAATGCCAGTTAAGGTGAAGAATGACAGAGGACCACCCTCTCATTTTGGTGGTTGGTTGTTAGACTAAAGAACTTAGTGAGAAAACCCTGCAAAGCTTTATTTATAAACACACTGCAAATTTCAAAAATGTAAGAATGAACAATGAAATTTAAAGTTTGTGAAGTTAGTAGCAACTAGATATCAAAATCTTTGCATCTCAACAACTGATCGGCAGTAATGGGTCAACCACAATGATGGGTTATGTCTTGGAAGGGGTGGAAGTTGTTCCTTCAATGTGGTGAGTTTCAAGCAATGATTTACATTAAATGACATGTTCTCTCCAGTCACCAAAAAGGAGGTACACACAAATTGCACGCACTCAAAATATTGCAGTCTTGTAATTAGGTGCATTCAACACATCAACACATTAGGTCTACATCCAACATTCTATCTATGACACTCCGACAGAAATAAAGCTATGGACCTCAATGGATAAGCTCACTCTGGATCTCTCTCTATGGGCTATCATGGCCAACAAATGTGGATATCCCGACAATAAGTGGGTCTACCAAGATCAAAAACCCAAACCCAATGGTGAATTAGCTTCAAGAGATGGAGAAAATCTAGACAAGTTATTTCTGTAATGATTTTTTTAATTTCCCTAGTAACTTTCCAATGCAAAGCAATTGTTTGGAGCTCCTAAATGCTAAGGTATTCAATTTTCGGGTCCATTCAAGGTTGGGATACCAAAAAGGGAAAAAGGTCTTAAGGATTTTTTAGAGTTACTTTTTACAAATTATATTTACATGAAATAAACTTAAGTGAGAAAATTTGAATAGTCCAATATAAAATAATTCATGTGTTAATGGTGACTTTTCATATTCATACATAATTGTGTATGAATATTTTAATTTAATGCCAAAAATGCAGAAAATCCCAAAAACTCCCAAAATGAGTTTCAATGGACAACTAAACATGTTTTTTGACAAGATTATTTCCTACACATGTGACCTGCATCTAAAACTATACATTTTGAAACAATTAAACATAATTATTTTATCGAATGGTTTAAAAAATGAGTCCTTTGCCTTGTATAATTTTCTTTCAAAATTTCAAGATTTTGAAATTTTTGTATGGTTTGGTTTTCATCAAGTTCATTCAATGAACATGTACTTTCATAGAAGGGGGCATGTTTTTCTTGTAAAAAAAATTTGAAATCAATTGTAGGACTTTGTGCATTCCTTTTGATTAACTTTTTTAAAAATTTACTCTAAACACTTGATTACTTTAGTTTATAGGACTCAATATAACATTTACGTAGTATCCAAATTATTTTAAAATATTTTCATTAATTTTAGAAAACATCATTTTATCTATTGACATATAACAATCCACTACAATTATAATAATGTCATATAAACAAAAATCCAAAGTTGTCCTTTATAATCTTTTTTCAGTTAAAGACACTTTTTTTGGTACCCCAATCATGAATGAGCCCTTTACCAATTCCCAACAACAATCCCAAGCACATTGGATTTGAGAGAAATATCCCACAATGGCCAACCTTAAAGACCCACTAAAACCTTTCATCATTTCCATCTTCAGGTCTAAACCCTAAACACACTAACACCTAATGTTTTATTCACTAACTTTAATGCAATAGAATTCATGAAGTCTAATCAACAAAACCATAACAATTTGAATCTTTAGGCATTCTTTTCAAAATTTCTCAACAACAATTTTAATTGAAAAACCAAAAAAATCTGAAAACCAAAATGTTTTAGTTTCATCATCATTTAGCATTTATCTTCAACCTCCTACCTCAAGCGCATTGTCCATCCTTCAACATCATCTTCGTCACTCCATAAAAGAGAATCACAAAACAAACATTCCATCTCCAATATTTGATCTAAGTGTTGGCACTCCATAAAGAACACAAACCAAACTTCATAACCTATAAATAACAAAAAGAACAAGAAAATTAAAAAATAGTAAGAAATAGAAAGCGATTTGTCTATTGTTCATGATTATCAACCATTTCCTCCTTTGCCATTTTTTGCTCATCACATCTAATGTAACAAATCATCCATTAGGGTTTGCATTTCATCTTGCTTTCTTTAAGTCACAATCACATAGCAAAAAAAGTTGGACGCAAGTCCACGTCACATGTGTCACCACTCCCTTCCTAAGAAAATCTATGTCCTCATAAATTTCGAATTTAAGGAACAAGATGGTAAATCTACAAATCCCTTTTTGCACTTTCCCAATGTTTATCATCCATGTCTTTTATTATGCAAATTTGGCCTCCTTCATCTTATTCATTTATGTCCTTGCCATCCTTGTAGCCAACAAAAACATAAGGACCTTGCCAACTACCATCAAGATTTTCCTTTATACCTAACTTCCACATCTTGATCTACACACCTTCCTCAAAACCAACAAACAACTATGGGTAGATGCAAGTTATGGTGGCTCAAAAATGGTAAGAGTCTCAGCCCCAAAAGTCCATACAAATGGAAAAAAACTTTAAAAACCAATGTTTAGTGGGCCGTGTGTGGTGATGAATCAATTAACAAAGTCCATATGAAAGGTTGCCCATTTAAAAACCTTTTTATTATACATGTTAGGGGAAAAAATATATCAATTCAACAAAAAGTGACAAAGATTGGGACTTTTGAAAATATGGCCCAAATCTAATCATTCAAAAGTCCATAGTTATTTGTTCACTAAATTTTTCATTGTAATTTTTTTCAATTCATGCTCATTTTTTCCATCATGTATCATATACTGAATCCCTATAAAAAATATTGAAATGAAATCATAACAAAAAATGTATTTGAATGTTAATGCAAAACCCAAATTATAGTCCATATGTCCATTTAAAAAGTCCATTATTGGTGTATGTTTATTGAATTTTTCCCCTTAATAGATATTATTATTCAAGTTAGTAATTTTAATCCATAAATATTTTTGTTGAATTGATGATTTTATAATGCGTTTGTTGCATTTGAATATAGTACACTCTACAAAAAGTCCATAAGGTTGCAAAAAGTGAGCCACCATAGCTTGCATCTACCCCTATAACCCCTTCTAAGAAACATAAACTTTACTCTATTTCTTTTGGGCTTGTTCAACATTCTCAAGCAAAGATTTGTGAATACTAAAAACCAACTACATTTTTCGAATCATTTACTCCGCCATTGCCTCAGGCCCTACATGTTCATCTACCACATCACACAGCCATTCAACTATTGTCCGTAATAAGTCTAGGACTACGTCCTGTCAATACCAAATAATGCGAATACCTCGTGTTGACTTATACCCCACAACAATATCTAAACAATATTTTTGGTAATTGAATATCCCATCCTTGTATATTTGCTGAAGATAAAACAATCAGGCCATGCTTAATAGTTTATATCAATCATTTTATCATACCATTGCATTGTGGCTGTGTTGGTGTGGTAAATTAATGTATAATACCATAATCTTGACACAGAGCATCAAACTCCTTGATCCACTCATTGCCGTTATTTGTGAGAATGTATTTGGCATTCCAAATTGGCATATGATCTCATCTTCAAAGAAACTGGCTATAATAACTATGTCATGTTCTCTCACAATACGTGCTTCACACCACTTGGAATAGTGGTGAATAACCACAAAAAAATATTTATTACCACTAGATGTCTCAGGTAATGGTACTATAGTGTTGAAAACTACTTGATAAAAAAGATCACACAAATGTATTGTTTTCATACCTTCCACTCCAAACCTTAAATTGCCAATCTATTTAGCCAATTTCCATCTATCACAAACTTTGACAAATTTTTTAACAAAGTCTGTCCTATCATGCCAAAAAAATTACTTCTTAATTTCAACAAACATCTTTGCTTCACCAAAATGCCCAATCTCATTGTGCATTTGTTTCATTATCAGAATTTTGTCCTTAGGTTTAGGAACCATATATCTTGAAAATAGAATGTATCCTCCTGCCAATGGTATCGCATCACTTTCCTTTTTTCCCTCTCAACATCAATGGGGGTGCATTCATTTATGTCTAATGAACCACCAATGAATAATTTCATACTCAAAGGATCTTCCAAAATGTCCAAGCACTGGTTTTGTTCATCCCCATCCATATCTTTTTCAATGATAATCTTGGTCTTGGCCTTATCAACCAAGATCTATGCTTCATGAGCCTGATTCTAGTAATCGTGTAAAATGTATCTTGGTCCCTATTGTTCAACATTTTTCCTTTGATCTTGTTCCTCATCCTAGTATAGAGCGATTTCTTTCCCCATTTGAGCTTGGACCTTAATGTGGTCTAGTGTTTTATCCCCTTCCATCACAATGAAAAGATTGTTGATAATTTCAATTCCCTTAGTAGTGGAAGACACGGAAACATCTTGTGCCATCCTATCCAGATCCTAAATTTCATTTCCAAAGTCTTCATCGGCTTCATACTTGCCAATTGGGTTTCTGCTCAATGCATCCACATTGGCATGTTTAGCTCCTACCCTATGGATTATTTTGAAGTGGAAGTCTTGTAGCATAGATATCCATCTCCTTCTTTGTATGTATGCATTTGAAACAATTGCAAGACACTCTAGGGGCTTACGGTCTATTCATAGAAGAAAGAAGGTTTGGTGCAAGTATTGCCAAAAATGCATTATGCCCCATGTATAAGGGCATAACACTCCCATTCCATTGGATGGAAACACTTTTGCACCAAAGATAATACCTTGTTGGCATAAGCTATGACTTGTTCTTGGCTCTCAAACTTCTATGACAAAATGACACCTACTCCCTTTATAAACCAGTCCACATTTAAGATGAATGGTTGTGAAATATCTGGTCTTATGAATAGGTAAATGCAAAGTGAAGTGGTTCATTTTTTGTGTCACAAGCTTGATTTTTGCAAATGTTTTATGTTTAAATGCCTATGGTGAATGATTTAATTTTAAATACATTAAATGATGACTCATTCTAGACTAATAATTTAATTATGAAGACATTTGCACAATTATTTTTTGAAAGTAATGCATTTGATATCAATAGTGGACTTTCGAAATAAAAAATTTGGATTAGTCAATTGTCTAGATGGTTAAAAATTTCAAGAATTCATATTCAATTCCAGTCCAAATTATTTATTATGACTAAACATGGGTTGAAAAATTAAATCATAAAGCTAAATGTGAAATCTTATTTTGTGAAACCTTAACCAAATGGTAAATATGAACTTTTGAAAGGTTAGAATTGGACCTTGTTTTCAAAAGTCCTTTTGTAATGAATTTTTTTTTTGTTTCTCGAATTTTTTGTGCCTAATGGGTACATAATTGAAATATCTAAATGGAATTTTATTTTTTTGGATTTTATGGGTTTTTCTTTAAGATTTTCAAAATGATTTCACCATACTAACTAACAACCACATTTTTCAATATGGGTTTTGACCTAGTTTTAAGAGGTTTCATAAATGACTGAAACTAAAATAGTCAAAGATTACACTAATGAAAGCCTTAAAAATTGAAATCATATCCATATGGATCATAAATAAAAACTTGTTTGTGACTTTTGTGAAAGTTGTATCTGCCTAAAATGAGCCACTAGACTATGCATTCACCCCAACATTATGGATGTCACAAGTTACTTCTTCAAAGTTACAAATTTTCCTTGGCATATAAGAGTCCATAAGAATTTGTTGTCTTTCTTAGTAAAACCAAATAGTGGTTTTATAATTTTGGCATACCCAGGTATGAACTTTTTGTAATAATCAGTGAGTTCCAGAAAGGCTTTCACATTGGTTACAAATTTTGGAATTAAAAAGTTTTCTATAGCATCAATTTTCTTGGGGTTAGGATGAGATCTTTCTACATTTACAACATGACCCATAAAGGTGATTCTTTGTGTCATGACCCTAACCTTGGGCTCGCAACTAAGGCAAGGGCATGGAAAGGTGTGGGTTGGGAATGCAACTCGGGAGTGTGGGAAAGTGTGAGGGAATGAACCCACACACTCCCAAGTGGACTCCCACTTTGGGAGTTGGAATCTTGATGGACTTTCAAATCTTCAAAGAGTAATTTGAAGGGTCAAAATTCATTGGATCGAAGATATCCTTATACCATTGGCAAGCTTTTAAGACCTAAATGTCTAAAATGGGGTCGCATCATCCATTTGAGTACTAAAAAAATAAGTTATGGCTGAAAGAAAAACCAAGTGTCAAAGTGTCAATTTGACTCTGATCACTAAAAGTCGAGAATCACCCTGACTTATGTGCATGCAGGGAGTGTGCCATATATCGTTGGAAAGGTCTTGACAAGGGCTATAACTTTTCTTGAGTTTTCACTTCAATCAAAGGTTTGTAGAAAAAGTTATGGGTGTCCAATGTAGTAAGAATCCTAATTTCAAAAAAATTAAGACTCCCAACCTAGGAGTCTCGGGAAAAACGACATTTGGGTGTAGTCCCCATGGCGAATACTATAAGGGGGAAGGTGGTTACTTCCCCCAAATTTGGGCTGTGGTGAGTCTTGTGCATTTGTGTATGCTCGTGATTCATCTGTGCACCAAAAGTGCTTCAATTACACATTAACCAACTTGTTGTTTGGTTTGTGCAAATCAATATGAATAATTGACCCACTTGTCACTCGTCCTAATCCCCATCCCAATGTTCAAACATGCCCCTTTTACCCCCAAATTGTCACGAACGAAAGAACATACCCCCACTCCCTCTTCTTGCATTGTTTTCATTTTGGGATTCGAATTTGAATCAATGAAAAAATTTGGGGGTGCATCACTTTGAACTCCAAAATAACATTTGTTGGGATTAAGTTTTAAATGAACCTTTCTCAATCTCTGGGACACCATCCAAATATGTTACAAATGATCAATCCAATTCATGTTATGTATTTTGACAGCATGAACAAAGACTTTCAAGAATTGGCTATTCCAATTTTTAAAAACCTTTGCCATAGTCTGGGAAAAGGTGTTAGTAGAATTCTTCACCCCAAATGGCATGATGGTCAATTCATAAAGACCTAATTTGGTGATGACTATAGTTTTTTTAATGTCATCTAAAGCCATTGGATTCTACCAAAATCCTAACTAAAGATCCGATGTTGAAAACCAAATGGACTCCCCTAGTAGATCCAACACATCATCTATTAGAAACATTAGAAATTAATCCCATCATGTCTAGGCATTCAAAGGATGATAATCTCCACATAACCTCCTGTGACCATCCTTATTTACTAGTAGAATGATTCTACATGCATATTTTGAAGCACTTTTGCGCATCTTCCCCAAATCCACCAATGTTTGAATTTGCCAATAATATAGCTTTCTAGGTGTCATTTGATAGGGTAGCAACCCCTATGTGTCAATTGTATGTTCACCAATGGTGCAATGATCTAGTTCACCCTTGTGCCATGCAAATATGTCTTGAAACTACTCCAATAAATACCACAATTCATTTGTTTACTTCACATCAATAGATGTATTCAAGTTGATCATTGCCTTGATTTCAATCCACTTGTCTTCTTCTTTTTCAGATTCCTTTCCTTATGATGTCAGTATCGAAAAAAAATAAGATGGAGAATCAAAACACTTGTTTGCAAACTATTAGGTTTTTTTCTTCCTTTGCTTGAACACACTGAATCCAATCTCGTAATCATCATCCTCTATGTACCATCCTTCTAACAACTTCTGTTGTTGTTCTTGCAACACCAAATTGAGCATTTACATTGGTGCTTCATCTTCCACTACCTCATTCATACCATGATTGTTCAATTTTTCAATCATAATTTATTCTATTGACAAAATCTTATAAAGATTATCATATGCATTTCCCTCAGCTTCACTCATGTCTTCTTTAAAAAGAAAATCATCAATACAAGTGGTAGAATCAAGATGTGTTGATATAAAATCCCATGCAAAATCTTCAATTGCACATAGCTATTCCAAGTTCATTCTATTAAAGTCCTCTCTCATCTTAGCATCTCTTGTTTCTTTTAGCATTACAACCCTTTGAAGCATATTGACAACATTGAAGGGCAAAACTTCAATTAATACATTAGGTCCATTCCAAACCTACATGACTCCCTTTTCAACATCTACAACCATTCTGATCTTTGTGAGAAAGTCCAACCCTAACAATAGATCATAATTGTTAATGTTTACAACCAAGAAATTCATTTGGCAAACCACCTTGCTAACTATGACATGGATATCAGTGATCTTTCCCAATGCTTGAATGATTGTGCCTAACACAATTTTATACATCTCGTGACCTGAAACCAAATGATTATGCCAAGCTATATTACCATATTGGCTACCATGATTAACATTGTTGCACTAGTATCAACCAAGCCTTTAATCAATGCTTGATTGATTTCAACCACTAGATGGACTATTTTGCTATGGTGAGTTTTGTTGATGCAAACTCGCTTGATCCTAAAGGTATCTTTGACAGAAACTATTTGTGACTAGGCTATTTTGACATACTTTTTTTTTATGGCCAATTTCACTAAACCTTTAAGATATTCCAACTCCTTAAGAATAATGAAAATGGTTTCCATGGGTGTTAAAGAGATCTTTCCTTTAACAAAATGTGACAAAAATTTTGATCTAATGTTTCCATTTGCTCCAATGTGTCTAGATTCTCTATTTTACTCTTCAGGTAATTCTTCTGCCTCTACTTTAAACGTGGATGCTTATACATGCAGTCTGCATTTTGCATCTTAATTCCAAAGAAAACATTGTGTTTAACTCCACATAGATGGTTTAATTCAATCAATATAGATATAATTTCCTCATCATTAACCAACATTTTTAGGAAATTTGCAGAAGCAGATGGGCCCTTGCCATTTTTTTTCCAACATCTATTTTATGTGTGCCCCATGTTTGAACAAAAAAAAACCTTTAATTGCAATTATTTGTCTTATGCCCCCCACCACATTTGGCACACCTTGGCCTTAAATTAGTGAATCTACAACATGCAGATGTGATATATTCTTCTGACTTGCAAAGTTGGCATTGGATGATGCTAATCATTGCTAGACTAGGTCCTTTCTTGCCATTTGTCCCTTATCCAAAGTAGTTAACAAGAGTATCATTGAATACCTATAAAAACTTGTTGGTATTGGTCTCTTCTAATGTCAATTCCTCCTCCTTTTCTTCTTGTAGAAGTTCATATGGTGTCTTTCCTATCTCCCCCAACATTTTTCCACTTTTACTACAGCTGATAAAAATTCATCCATGTCTTAGTAGGTGCAAACCACCAACAATTTCCTCAATTTTGATCATAATGTAGCTAGAAAGTGTCTTCGCCTCTTTGCATTTGAAATGTGGCCCTTGACAAAAGTTGTTTTAACCTGTCATAATACAGTTGAACCTTCTACCTGGATTCTTGACATACCACATCCATCTTGGTTTTTAATTCATTTTTATCATATACCTCATACTTCATATGCAATAGTGCTTGCAAAGTTCTCTAATCATTAGGAGGTGGGTCAAGCCTACTATACCAATCCTAGGCTTTGCTTTTCAAATTAAGCTTGGCAATTTTGAAGAATTTGTTTTCATCCAATTCTTTGACTTCCATAGCCATTTGAAGACTTTCAGTCTTATCAAAACATCTTGCACGTCTTTGCCCCAAAAAAGGTCATCTGTACCTTTGGATTAGTCATCCTATCTAGTAAAAGTTTTCAACAAATATACCTAGTCAAAATTCTAATTTCGTATTTCAACCTCATCTTCCTTTTCTTCATATTCATCACACTATAGCCTATTGTACTTACTTTTATGTTGTAATCCATATCACTTCTACCAGCATATGTTCTAAATGAAAGGGCCATATATATTAATGTAATATAGCCAGCAAAACATATGAAAATTTTTACCATAATTGGAAATTTTCAAAATGCGGTCTCCTTTTTTGATCCTACTGTTTAATTTTGGTTTGTAGAATTGTGAACAAAATTTTTGATGCCAATATCTATCGGAATCGAAATATCTCCTACCTTAAGCATTGTACTAATTTTCTCCCTAATTATTCGTTGAACATCAAGATGTTTCAAAGGGCCAAAAGCTTGTGAAAAACCTAATTTTTGAGATCTATAAGATGGACCATTATCACCCATTGACATTTGAACAAGTTTTCAACCAAAGAGTTGCTCTCATAAAGAAGCCAACATTTATAACTCCTATTGCAGTATCATTGATTTCTACAATTGTTGGATCAAACCCTACAATTACAATGCTTATAAATCTTGTAACCTTCAAGATTATTGTCCTTGTCCCTAGCTTTGTTAGAAACTTCACCTCATCAAAAGCAAAAACCTTAGATTGGATTCTTCTACTCATGGCTCGTCATCAACACCATTAATCAGTCTTATTGAAACATTTCATCCAAACAAGTCACTCTATCTTCCTTCAACCATGGGACTAAGTAGGTTAAAAACCTAAATGGCATATGACTATTCATTTGCACCTTCCATTTACCATTTAAATCCTTGATCTAGCTTCAAATAGAATTTCCAACTTATGAGAGTTTAAACGTACCTCCACCAACTTCCATCATTAGAATTCTATTTCCTTCTTGGAGCAAATTCTTAATTTCTAGTATGAAGAATCTATTGAAGTAGTTAGGAGAAGCATAGGCCTTGGGTATCCAAATATCCCCAACCCTAAGAACTTCGCTTCTCTCCTCAAATCTTGAAACAACGACACTAAGGAATGTAAGAAGTGAAAAAGAACCTACATTGGAAGTGTGCAATGTTGTTCCACTCTCCAATTCCATTATGAACTTTGATCCATACTTGTGCTTGCATGTTAAACCCGATGTGATTAATTTTGACAGCAAGATCTCCAACCTATGTTTCTTTTGGATTTATCCCCACAATGCTCACCACACCAAATCCGCGCAGACGTAGTATTAGAGATCCTATATATGGATTTTGTTTTATGCTTGGGCTGTCAAACCTACGAATGGTATATTGCTTAAATAATTCTTGTGTAGTTAAATTTTTAACATGTTCATTAATACTAGAATTTTACATCTTCTATGCATCTTCAAAACCTATACTAATCTAATTTATAGTTCTATTTTGACCAACCTACTCTGATACCAAAAATGAAGTACACATAAATTGCATGCACTCAAAATATTGCAGTCTTGTAATTAGGTGCATTCAACACAACACACATTAAGTATACATCCAACACTCTATCTATGACACTATGACAAAAATAAAGTTATGGACCTTGACAGATCAACTCACTTTGGATCTCTCTTTTTATGGGCTATCATGGCCAACAAATGTGGATATCCCGACAACGAGTGAAGTCTACTAAGATTAGAAACCCAAACCTAGTGGTGAATTTGCTTCAAGAGATGGATAATATTTGGACAAGCTACTTTTACAATGATTCCTTCAATTTTCCTAGTAATTTCCCAATGCAAAGCAATTGCTCAAAGCTCTTGAATGCTCAAGTATTCAATTTTTCCCAATTCCAAATAGCAATCCCAAGCACATTGGACATTTGGACATTTTCTCAAGTACATTGGGGCTAGCCATTGTGGTTTGTCCAATGTCTAATTTTTCCCACAATGGCTAGACCCAATGACCCATTAGAGCCTTTCATCATTTTCATCATGAGGTCCCTACTAACACATTAACAACTAATGTTTTACTCACCAACTTTAGCACAATGGAGTTCATGAAATCTAATCAACAAAAACATAACAACTTGAATCTTTAAACATTATTCCCAAAAATTCTCAACAACAATCCTAATTCAAAAACCAAGAAAAAGTCTAAAAACTAGAGTGTCTTAGCTTCATCATCGTTTAGCATTTATCTTCAACCTCCAACCTTAGGCACACCATTTGTCCTTTAACATCATCCTCACCACTCCATAAAAGGGAATTAGAAATAACATTCCATAGCTAGTTCTTGATTTGAGGGTCAACACTCCACGAAAAACACAAACCAAACCTCATAACTTGTAAACAACAAAAAGAACAAAAAAATAGAAAAATAGTAAGAAGTAGAAAGCGATTTGTCTATTGTTCATGATTATCAACCATCTCCTCCTTTGGCATTTTCTGCTTGTCACATCCCGTGCAGCAAATCATCCATTAGGGTTTGTGTTTCATCATGCCTTCTTCAAGTCACATTCACACAATAGAAAAACTTGGACACAAGTCCATGTCACACTCCCACATTAAATTTGGGTTCCATATTTGGAATTAAACTTTGTGAATATCACTATTTCAATTTTATACCATTTCACTTTGCTTACATGGTTTTGTTAGAAAGTTTCGTTTTGACTGCTTCTATTAAACATGCTTTTAGAATTGTTAGTTTCAGGTCCAATTAGTAAAAGGCAAATTGGAACTGGGTTTGTGATTAGAACTAGGTTCTCAATTTTTTTAAGAACCAAAATTGAACTAAAATCAAGATCCCACTTTCTAATTGGAATCAGAAGAAATATTTTTGGGAAAAAGCAGAAATGATTACAAGCTTTAACATGGTGGGATTTGGTGATTTAAAAGAAAAAAAGATTTCGAAGGATGGACAACAAAAAATAACAACATCCTTTCCAGAAACTCTTTCTCCTAACTACTGCATCTAACCTTTTTTAAATCTAGAATCACAACTGCAAGTGTAGGGTAAAGCCCCAGGGCAGGCACATTCCTCAAATAAGGAGCCTACAATGAAGTGGTAGCCAAGTTGGGCTCCATATGTTTGGAATGTTCTGTAAAGCATGAAGCAAAGGTTATCATGGACCTAAACATAGATAAATCTCAAGGCATAGGAGGGTTAGTTCTTAGGCACCAACCACTTATCCATGAGAGTGGAAGGGATGTTACACCTACAACTAGGCATAAAGTCTTTTCCCCCTCTTTAGGATTAGGCATAATATCCTTCCTCTTTTCTAAGCATTCTTTAAGACTAAGTGTAGTATCCCTCCTCTTTTCTTGCAGGGGTTTTCATGAATGTAAGATGCCCATGGAATGGACTGAGAAATTTTATGGAGTTCCACTATTACAAGGCTTTGTAATTACTAATCCAAGTTGAAGTTGTTCTTTCTGTATGGCCAGGGTGAAATGACAACCACATTGGGAAGTTACTTGGGCAGAACATGGTGGATGAGATGGATTACTTAGTTCCCATGCCTTGGAATTTTTTTGCTAAAGAATTTTGCAACACCTAAGTTGGAGGTGTTGCACCACTGTTGGAATACCCATTGGGAACCATGTGTTAAAAAAAACATATATATATTGTTAATTAGAGCCTTTTCAGTTCATTGTGTTCCCAATGATTGTTCCTCACTGCAAGGAACAAGGAATGATCATTGGGAACACAATGCGCTAAAAAAGCTCTTGGGGGACTAGATTGGTGGGGGAATGGCCACTGGGAACACAATGAACCAAAAAGGCTCTTGATGGATTAGATTGGATGAATATTTTCATCCACCACAGATGGGATGTAACTTCCAATCTTGTTTCTGATTAGCCCCAAGCCTTGTGTATGAACTTTAACCTTGTTTTCACAATCTTGGGTTTCTTCTTAAAACATTCATGTCCAAAATGACCATTCATGGAATAATTGAATTAATCACTTTCTTTGAAACTAATCTTTAACATATTTCCTTGAAATTTTGCCAAAGGTTTTGAACTAGTGTTGAACATGTACCCGGTTGGAACCCTTCTATTTGGACTGGGAATGGTTATAGTATCAAAGACTCAACCAAACTAATATGACTTGACAAAATATCAACCTCAAATTAGCAAGTACCTGCTTGGTGTTGAAAGGAGGTAATACTAACTTCATATTAGGGCTAATATATACTTCCTCATCTTACCAAAAAATCAGCCTTGGGCCCTAATAAAGACCATGTTGGTATGATTTTTAAAAAAGTCTATTTAATACCACAAACAGTTGGTGTGAATTTTAAAAAATAAATTGAATACAAATATTAGTTTTATATATGATTTTTTTTCAAGATCCAATGCAAATACTAGTTGGTATGTCCAAAAGTCAATACATGCTCAACACTTTTTTAAAACAAAACTTCTTCATTTTGACCAATACATTGTGTTTATCAAATATAAAATTGCAATTTATTTCATAGGTAGTTTTTTAAAAGGAAGCATTCAGAACAACTACATAATTAAAAAGGAAAAAGATGGAAAGCTTTCAAACAAAGTATGAAGTAGACGTTGAAAACAAAAACATAGTGATTGATATTGAGTAATTAAAAATGTTCAAATTTACTTACTAAATAAAGTGTGCATAGGTTGTTTGAACTTTGTATTAATTCATGTAAGCTGCTTATAATCAAAAATTCTGAGGTCTTAAATAGTGATTGAACCTTTGCAAAAAATTTCAAAACTTTAAAATATTGGGTTAGGGGTTGATTTCCTAAACCATTAATAACTCCAACAATCTAATTATTGAAACAATATCATTTAAATCTCAGAATGTCTTTAGAGTGAATAATGATGTATATAACTTAGGTCTTAAGGGTTTAAGATGCGGATGGAAGTCATAAGGACTTCATTTTCAATGAAATTTGGCCTCCAGTTAGATTGAATGATTACATTTGTTGAGTTTTGAAAATTTAGAACCTGATGATAATGAAAAGACAACCTCCTTCTATGAATTTCCTAATGTTGTGGCATCCATCTAGCCATTTTCTTATCTATGATTGTGCCAAAACACTTCCAAGGTATTATTCGCTTACAAAGTTTCATGGTTGTCTCTATAGGTGGCAAATTAGCGAATTATCTACCTTAGCAAATTTTATTAATATGTTGCCATTTATGACATCTTCTTGCAAGCACACAAAGCACTTGGAGTTAATTCTTAGTGTATATGGAGCAAGGTTGTCAATCTAGTTGTCATGGGGAGATCAGTGAATGGAGTTCTTGGATGTTCAAATCTAAGCGTTCTAGTAAAAATGTAGGTTTCAAACAAATTTTGGTTTGGGTGACATCTTAGTTTGGCTTAACCCACAATGGGAGAAGGTTAGGAGAGTGATAAGGAATAGACTTGGGTTCATAATGGGAACAATTAGGGAAAACATTAGACAACAAGTTAGTGGCATGCAATGAAGGGGTGATAATGGTGAACCACTACAAGGTATTTGAATATTTATGACTAAATTTTGACTAGATTTCAATTGTAAATGATAGATGTGACTACAAATTTTTTTAGTCGCTTTGGACAAGTCACATAAAATTTTAGTTACAAATGACATTATATGAAACCAAGTATAAACGATAATCACATTGAAGCATGACTTATATTCACTTTTCATCCACTTGACATCCAGCCTATGTGGCATTTTCATTTATAATTGATTTTTACAATTAATATGTGTAGTGACATATGTTTAAATGACACAATCATTTGTGACTAGTTTTATAATTAAAATGTCACAACTTGAAAAGCTTTTTTACAACTAAAATGTGAACACATGGCAATCTCCATGTTGAATAAATGACACGATGTTGCTTGCCTAGTTTGGCCTAGGCTAGGCCACTTAACCTAAGTTGCCTAGGTTAAAAACATGGATTAAACTAAAATCTAGGTGGCTTAGACTAGACAGCTCATCCTAAAGTAGGCACCTAAACCACATAGCCTAGATTAAAATAGGTAAGTTAGTATAGTAAGGATTTGATCCCCTCCTTCACATTGGAAGGCAAAGTGCTTACAATTGCACCAATATTATTTTATGTAATATGAAATGGAATCACGTTTTAATAAACATTTTTTCTAACCTACCGAATGACCTACTCAATTTATTATAAGCTATGTAGGCTACCTAAGGACTACCTAGGGATCGTTTAAGCTCCCTAAACCACCTAAAAGCTACTTAAAGGCTATCTAAAGGCTTATGCTAGGAGCCATCTAAACTACTTAGAGGCTACCTATACATTATTTAAAATCTCTAGGCCACTTAAGGGCTATGTAAATTAACCAAGGTACCTAGGGGCTACCTAAAGTTTACTTAGACTTTTTTTAGTACTTAGGGACCTAAAGATTACCTAGGTTAACTTAAAGTACTTAGGGAATACCTAGTTGCTCACTAATGGTATATTTAAAGATTGTTTAAACTAATTAGGAGTTCTTTAAGGCTACTTAGATTAACTAAAGTACCTAGGGGCTACCTAAATAACTACGAACTTAAGGGCTACCTAAGGGTTTTTTAGGGTTTGCCTAGGTTACTTAAACTACCTAAGGGACTACCAAGCGGCTACTTAGGCTACTTTGGGTATTTAAGGGCTACTTAATAAGCTACTTAGGGGCTACCAAGGGGCTTACCTAGGTTTATCTAAGATATATATGATTATTTAAAGGTTGCCCATATTACCTAGGTGTTATCTAGGGGTTACTAGGATATGTATGGGTTACTGAGCAATTGCATAAGCTACCTAAGGTATGTAAAGGCTTATTTAGGGGTGCCTAAGTTTATACCTAAAATTTGTAAAGGCCAATGGAAGGGTGCCTAGGTTATTTAAAAGGTTATCTAAAGGCTATCCTAGACAATTTTTGACATCTAAAAGCTAAGGGCTATCTAAGGGTTACTTAGACTAACTAAAGTATGTAGGAGTTTACCTAGGGAATGCCTAGATTAATTTGACTACCTAAAGGTTCCCTAGGAGTTACTTAAATTAATTAAGCTACTTAGGGAAACTTTTTTTAAATGTATATTTTGAAAATTTTATAAACAATTTCACTAATTAAACAAAGTTGAAATTAAACCATGGTTATCTTTTGATCTTAAACAAAAAAAATTAGAATTCGCATGATGACATTAAATTGTAACTCAAAAAAAACTTTGAACTAAAATTAATCTTGATCCAATAGTTAAATGAAAAGGATTGGATCAAATCAATGCACATAAAATATATAACCTATAATTTTTTGATGATCATAAGGCTTCATGTTTATGGTTCATGAAACATTACCAAAAAAAATGAAAAGTGAAAAAATAATGCAATGACAATCTATAAAATTTCCTCCTATGGTAATGGTTATTTCATAATAAGAAGAGATTATTATGCATTTATTGTTAAATCTATGACCCCAACAATTGAATTCCAAGTTTCATCCCAAAACAATTGATTTATAAATGGTCCTAGATTTAATTCATGTATAGCAATACCATTCACAATAAAAACAATTCACCCAAAAATTTCACCCACAATTGTAGTTTTTAAGTATGTGTGCAATTTTTCAAACTTTATGACATATACTATATTGTCACAAATGTATTCCATACATTCAACTTCTTCAATGTTTTTTGGATTTTAACAAATAATTGACTAGCTTATGTTTAAAACTAACAAAATTTACTTAAAACAGGAAAAAATTAATTACAAAAAGATTGTGCATGTGAGTATAATTTTTGGTGATTTAGTGTGCTTTCACCCTAAACATTTGTTCAATTTATGGGTTTGTTACAAAATTTTAGACATTTTGTATAGTCACAATTACATACAAAGGATTGTCCAACCAAACTATACAACTTAGATTTGGAAAAAAATAAGAAATAAACTACCAAACTAGTTTATGGTAAGATTGTAGACAATGGTTTTGACCACTTGTGTAACTATCTTACACATGTATATTTAATGAAAATTTAACCATACCAACATGAATATAATGATTGATTTATTGAAATTCATGTTGATTGTATCTACATGTACACAAAAAGTCAAATCTATGACAAATGGATGCTTTAGACAATTGTCACATGTACATAATTGCCAGAACACAACACTTTTAGTTTATGGAGTTGTTCTATTTACTTAGAAGTAATTGAAAAAAGACAATGTTCTATATAATGTCAATGGAACTTTAAATAAAATGATATCACCATTTTATCAATGCCCATGCCAATGGTTCTTACACAAGTGAAAAGCAAGGTTAATTCAATTTGAGATTTCTTATGAGTAATTAAATGGCCCATATTTTGCAATTATACCTCACTAAACATTACAACTTAAATCTTTCATTTGTTCCACAACAAACAAGGACGTTTTCTTTGATAATCAACATTGGTCCTTTGCAACTACTATTGTACACATATTAAAAAATCTAGGGTTGTAGTTTTTGAAGAATTGATAACCTCATAATTTTTATTGCATGAAGGTTTGCAATATGATGAAACATTGTGCACAATTTGCATCTTTTAACATGTTCACAATTATCAACCCAAGTTCTTACTCAACATACAAATTCTTATATGCTTATGCTTTAATTTGTTACTCAAGGTAAAAGCATGGTTAAGTGGATTACTTTTGACATTTTGAAGTCTTCACATCTTACATTACAAGCTATAATTCCTACAATTATTGAACTATAAATCCTATAATTATGCCTTGTATTTTTGATAGAAAATATTAGTAAGTCATTTTATAAATATCCATAGAGATGTGATTAATAAAAAAAGTCCATGTGAAAGTTTAAAATTTTCAATATGAAATGAAAAAAAAAATAAAAATGATGAAAATCATAACATTGAAAAAAAATTAAATGGAAATTTCTTGCATTAGGCAAATGCATGGTACTTTAAAGTTCCTCATTTGATAATGGATTTTTTAATATATAATTTTGACACTATGACATATTTTTTCAATGCACATTTTTCACTTTCTTTGTGTGATAGACATAATGTCATCATTTCAAAAGTCCATTATGCATCCATTCTTTTTTTACAATTCATCCATAATTTTTAATATAATTCTCACTAAAGTTTATTGCAACATGGATAATGAAAAAATTGATACTCTTAATGTTCAATATGGCTTTACATTTTAATTTCATCTACAATCCAAAACAAATGCAACTCTGACAATCCAAATTGTCCACCATTGTGCTTTCATCTTTTAGGCAGTACACTTTGATTAATATAAGATCATTTTGTTGGGTCCTCTTATGGATTTGTGATTTCACTTGCAATTGACCATCAATGTCAACAAACATACATGAAACCTAAACCTAAATCCAATGCCTACAAAAAGAATCTCAAAACATTGCAAACAACCATCCAAGACTAACATAAAATTATTGATGAATAGCTTCAAAATAAAAATTTCCAAAAAACCCTAACAAAAATTTAGAAACTTATATAACTTTTTCAAGGGTAGATTTTTCACAAAGTTGGGTGATTATTTGTTTTTTCAATTTCTTCACAATGTCAAAGGCCATCCTACAAATGCAAACATCCAACTTATGATTACATTCAAAATTTGGAAAAGAAGGTTGATGTGTTAAGATCATTTTCAATAATCATATAACTACTAGTATGTTCATGCTTGTAGATAACCTTGAGAAAAACAAACAATTGTGTCAAACTTTAAGCATAACAAAATATGTATTTAGTTCAATCTATTCAAAGATGGTTTATTAGTCAATAACCTTTAGTTAGCAATAAAAAAAATGCCAAGAATATTGAACTCTTGATGAGAAAATTAAATTATTTTAGACAACTTTAGAAAAAACACCACATGCAAATTTGTATAAAAATAGGCCCTAGAACTTGAAGTCTCCATGGAATCATGTGGTCACTAGTGTAGCTTTAAAACAACCCATATCATTTTAATAGTTAAAACAAATAACAAAATCTTTAAGGCTATGAAACACAAAAACCTCCAACAAACCTAATGAGTTTAGGCACAATTGAAGGAACCTATGAGACACTTAAGATATGTTTGCAACAATATTTCAAAGCATACAAACAATAGCAAAGAACTTGATCTAATCTAGCAAACGAAAAAATGGAAATTGAGTTCAAAATAACCATGATGTTAGATTTGAAATTTGAATATTGAAGTGGATAACAAACCCATGAATTGATTTTCAAATTGCAAGGTGCATCAAGGTGGAACTCATTAAACACATTCAAGGTATAAAATTTAATTGACATTCCTCACATGATAATCAAGCAAAGGTGTTGAACATCTTTTGATGCGATTCATTTTCATGTGTGTTTAAGTCTCTTCCAAACTCCAAGATTAAATCAAAAGGACTACCATAAGGTTTGTAGAATAACTCATTGTGAGAATCATCATTTTTGGTTTCTAATGAGGACACTATGTGTTTTATTATCTTTCAAACATTTTTGCTAATCTAATCCACCTTTTTTTAGTAACCCTATACCTTTTAAATTCTCCATGACTATTTGCTTTTTCACAAACATTTTTTTCTCCCTGCTATGTTCAAAACTCCATTTTAAATAACAAGGTCCTTGATCTTTCACTTTTTGAATAATCATTTGAATGTCTTAACACAAATATGCCTTTTACAATGCCCTTTACATTCAATTATTTAAAAAATAATAATTCAAGGCACCAATTTGAACAATGTGATTGGTCATAATTGTTTTTCTTTGCGCCTAGGGACAAGCTTATGATGTTATTACAAGTTGAAAATGTCAGTTTACTTATAGAAAACTCATCAAAAAAATTGAAAGCTCCATAGGCACATGGGGACATAAATTCTTGACAACCAATGAAGTGAGCCAACATGCACCCAAGGGGCCTAGATTTTTTTCTTTTAGGGAGGTGGAGACTATCAAGATTTTTCAGATTTTTGTTGTTCCCAAAGCATAGAAATAAAGTTCCCAATGTATTCCCAAACATGTTCACAATAGCACTTCATTTCATCCCATATGTTTTGCCCAAGGATGTCCTTTTGAAATCTATACCTACATGGGCAAATATTGGGATTTATATGTTTCTTTCTTTGGAATGAATATTCCTATATTGGGAGTTCCCCAAATATTCAAATTGATGGGCCAATCGGGAGGCTCAATGCAAAAATAAATAAATAAATAGAACTTGAAAACATTTGTGAACAAATAGAACATTGAAAGTTTACACTTAGTTTATACATGTGCCAATTTTGGATTAAAAAAATTATTTCCAATAAAAAAAACAAACAAAATTGTTTGCATCGTTCTCTTCTTCTTTGTTGAAATGGTAGTGATTGAAATTGAATTGTCGAATAGTTTATTCATCATTTCTTAGTTGATTTGTTTACAATTACATTCTGGGAAAAAATATTGTTGGGTGGTATTAATACTAAGGAACCACCTCAAGGAATGATAAAAAAACCAAAAGTGACTAAATAATATTTTTGGGCCTTTCTAATTATTTTTTTTCATAACTATAGGTGTTTTTTTATTGTCATGTTTATCCATTGCATGCACAAGTATATGACCTCAAGTTTTTATTAGAACAAAAAAGATAAAAATTGATAAAAATTGATATTCTTAATTGTCATAGCCCCTTCAAGATTCATGTTCCTAAACTTTGAAAATTTGTAATTAAATTGTACCTACTCAATTAGTTAGATTTTTTAAAAAATCAATTAGAGTACCATCAAAAAAACCTTAAGAAAAAAAATTAGTTTTTTTTTCAAACTTGTGTTCTTAATAAAAAAGGTCAAGGAAAGAAAACATCATTACTTTCCTAAATTTTTCTAAATGCAATGATTGGGAACATCAAAATACAATTCTTTTTTATATTATTAAAACTTTAAAATTTATACAACCTGAGAAATGTACTCATACAAAATTCTAACGAAGTGTTCCTTATATCTTTAAAAAATTTGATGGGTGTAATAAAATGAACATGTGATGTTCCTAATGGTACCACCCAAGGATACTTTTGCAAACTTTATAATGTTTTAGCTTTTAATAATTTGAATGCCTTCATGATTGTGAGTAATCCATTGAAAATTAGTTGCATCAACATTCTATAATCTTTCTTAGTATAGCTAACTTTGTTTGAGTTCATTTGCAATTTTCACATAATCCCTTCATAGCAATGCCATCCTTTGTAAATACATTATAGTTTAAACATCTTTTTTGCAAAGTGAGGCATGATATCATTGGATCTTTAGTTTTTGCAACCATAAGGCCTTAAGGCATCTAACAGATAAGACTAGATTAAATTATGTGCCTTGTTATTCACCTATCACAATAGTCATTTGAGCTCCTCTGATTATTGTAAGAAATACAATTGGGCTGATATGCACGCTAACAGTATCGCACATGTTCTTTCTAGACTTCAAATGGTTCTCATTTTAAGCTTCCACACATTGTAGTTCAATGACTCCCTTTCTAACTTGTTGGCCTCACCAACTCATATTATATTATGATTTCTGATTTCTTCTAAAGTCTTAACACGTTCTATAATGATCTAGTAGTACAATTGTATGAAACTTCTAGATCCATTGAACCGCTCTCCAATAATAATATTATTTCATAATCCCATTAAGTCTAATTCCTCTGTATTATGTCATGTCTTAATAATCTACAGTTTTATAATGGATTGTCTCTGGAGTGCTAGGCAATATCAGGATGGGGAATTGCTGTTGATTCTGAAAATTCAGGATGCATGCTTGTAGAATGGTCTGCTTTAAGTTGGGCAGATTATTGGAGACTTATCTACCTCCAATGTAGACATTGGGAGCGGATGAGGTCAGTGGGGGGTCAAGCTTGTCACTGCTGGTCATGATGAAGGAAATGGTTTAGTTTACTGTGTGTATTTATCTGAACAATATTTTAAATGATGTAACAATGAAAAAATTACATCAATTTAGTTACTCCACTTAAAACATATGCATTTCACTTGTAACATGTGAGCTTATTTGTATTTACATTTGAGTCACAAATGTTGCAACAGTAACTTCGAGATTTTTATTTCTAAGATCATTTGACATTAGACTTATCTGTAAAGTCTCGCGATTAGGGAGTGAGAACCATCAGTTTCGGCATAATAGGGCATCAAACGCATAACTAGGAATCAAGATTTTACAAATCAAAATAATTTGGACTCAGACTAGTTTAAGCGATTTTGATGGTACTCTGAGTTTCATCCTGTCTTTCAGTTTTCCTGAGCGCCTCCCCTGCGGCTACATATAATTTCACTGCTCCTACCTGTACGGAGTATAATTATTTTCGAACCTTGTGCATTAAATGCTATGTTTCAGCATTTCATACTGAGATTTAATAAAATTTTCGTACTTTGTGATACCGCTGAAAGATGGGATAGGAGGTGAAAGCAGGCCCAAAGAGAGTGCGAAGACATGGTGATTTTACAATTAACTCTATGACATGTGGACCGTTCTCGAACTAAGTCTACTATTTTCATTCATTCTTCTGGATAAAAAAACAAGTCCATGATTTTTACTCTAACCTTTAATAAATTTCAAAAGATCATATGTTCATGATTTCATATGTGTGTTTTCACATTTTGATAAGTTTAATCTAAAAATCACGTTTGCACATAAATGAAGAGGTTTACATTCAGCCACCAGACTAACTAAGCACGTCAGATTCCATATAGAATTCTACACGTATGTATGTCCATAAGGCACCCCCAGAAAATTTCTCGTGTATCTGGAGGCCACCTTATCCAGCCAAATCTCTCATTGACAAAACATGTGAGTTGACCCTGCCACAACACTTAAGTGGTTGTGTAAAACTCCCTAAAAAGAAACTGATTAAAAGCCCCACACGTGATTCTGACCCTGCAACATCAACAACCTTGTATCAAACTACTCATAAGGAGGTATCAAAAACTGCCTTGGAAGAGGGCAGATGGATGCCAATTTTGGAAGATCTTAAACCAATAGAGTTTTCCGTAAAGTCACCCTGTCTTCACCCTGTCTTTTGGGCCTCCTTTCAACCCCTATCCCCTCTTTGAGTGAGGTTCCGTAAAGTAAGGAAATTTTATTGAATCTGGGTATGAAATGGTGAGACTCAGCATGTAATGCACAAAGTTCGAGAGTAATTATAGTAATTGTACAGATAAGAGCAAGTGAAATTATATGTAGCAGCAATGGAGGCGCTGAGGCAAAAGGAAACAGAGAGGGGTCAAAACAGGATGAAACTCAGTTTACCACAAAAAAATTGGTGCTTTTCTGAGTTTCACCGCCTTTGAACGCTTATGTACTCTTTGCAGGTTTTCTTTAATCTCACCCGGTTTTGGATCGAACTCAGCTTTTCTGGTGCAGTGTGTTCCTGACTTTATGGAAAACTCTAATAACTGCCAACCAGTTCAAAACTAGCTCTAGGCCTGCATGCATGCAAATGCATTATCCTACTGTGCATGAGACGTTTATCAAGATCATGGCCACCTGTTTTTTCTGTTCAAAATTGGACTATAGATCTCTCCATAGATGAGAATGGGTTTTTTTCAGGCTATCTGAAGAGTTTGTCATCCATCGGAATCTGCCCTTCGCAAATGGCAAGGCATTTGAACATTGACATGCCCAGCCCGGTCAGCATGTAACTTTTTGAAATGGCTCACCTCTTTCTCTTCTTTTTTTTTCTTGTGACACCCAGCAGGTATATCTCGGGCATCACAGGAAGAAAATTATAAAATAAAATAAAATTCTGCCTGTTCTTTATGTAGGGTAACACCCTCATACTGCAGGGCATTACATATAATAAAGGACGTCGTGGTCGTTTTTCATGAAGCTTTTTCATCTGTCCCATCATTCGTCCCATCATCCATCCATGGATAGCATCATACAGGGAAGAAAACCCTGGCAGAAATAAATAACCCCCTCCCCCTGCGCATGTGTCGCTGTCTAGGAAAGGCGTACCCGGCCCCAGGGGGGTCTGTTATCAATATCAGAGCAAAAGGGTCAAATACACCCTGATGTGCACCTAGAAAACCTGAAAATTGAACAACATTGGGATATATTTGTCATCTTCGGTCTTTTACCATGGTCAGTTGTATGTTGCTATCTCACCAGTCACAAGCAGTGCAAACATCAAGATTTTCAACAGCCAGGGTCTCAATGAATACATGCGAAATGTGAATGTGATATATAGAGAGGTTTTGAAAATGTAGTTTGTAGTTGTAATTTTGTAATATGTATTGTCAAATACACATACACCTGTGCATTAGGCACAGGGTTCAAACTAGTTCCTGATATAAGTGTGATTCTTATAAGTGTGCTCAGGCAGGCACTTCTTTCAAGAATGCCCCTCTCTTGGAGGGAACCTCCAGCATTACCCAAGATGAAACATGTTTATGACTTCAAAGGAATGGAGCTTCAGCCACCATCCTTGGCAATCTGCTGGGACTCTTAACCCAAGCCAAAAGAAAACACCCTGACAGGAAGTAAACTTCGGTGTTGTGTCTAGCCCCTACTTAAACATATATTTGGTTAGTTTTACAGACTTTTTGCCATGACAATTGCTTAGATTGTGGAGAATTTCTTAAATGTATGTGTCATTTAGCATGTTGGGTAACCAACTCACTTAGACATAATAATTAAATTAATACTTACTTATCTTTTCCTCTATTATCACTCCAACCCTTGTTAATGTCACCGTTGCCTGATTGGCTCTCTATTGCATTTGGGGAAAACTCCTGGCCCTTAACTGATGTTGAGTTTTTCTTTGTTCAGCATGCTATAATTATTGAGCCTAGGGTCCCAATTAGGTATTAAAAATGCAGGATGTGAGTTTCACCTAATATTCAAGTTGTGCCTATGTTTTCAAATGTACGACTTTGTTAGTTTTGATAGTGTTGGTCATTCAATTTTGTAATGCACAACATCGCACTTTAGAAAGCACCCAAATTAAACTTAAATTTTGAACTTTTTAATTTAATTTTATTATTTAAAAGCATTCAGCTTAACAAGTGTTAAGAGTTTCTCTAAATCACTCCAACTAAAGTGTCAAGAGTTTTAACTTTTGTAACCCAAATACCAATGCATGCACTTAATTAGCAACTTGGCATCATTTTTAATAGTGTCTCTAATGACATGATGCCAAATCAGCCCTATAGATAAAATATTATATTGTAGGTATTGATTCTTGTCATTTACGGATGACAAAATTTAATTTGAGTTTTTGAACTTGTCACAGTCTTTCTATTTGTTATGTGAATGTGTCAAAATTTTAATTTATCAGTTTTGGGATGTGTTCCATTTTTTCTCATCAGTCATTTTGGCCTTTAGGATGGGGAAAACTTGTTGTGCAAAAACAATCCAGCTTGTGAGCAAGTTCGTTTTAAAAAATAATTTTAAAAATAAAATAATTTATATATATATTTTATTTTATTTTATTTATTATTATTATTATTATTTTTGAAGAAAATAAAGCATCTCTAGGAAAATACAGGAATTTTTTTTTGGACATGGAATCTTCAAATTTAATTTATTATTTGAGAAACACGTGTCAAAGCTGCCACTTTACTAATGGTAGCACTTGCACAAGTGTATGGTAAGGGTCAACTCAGCTTTGGATTTGGAATGTGCACCTCCTATTCATGAGCTCCAATTCAGGCTTGTTCACTGTTGTTACCACAACTAGCAAGAAGATTTGGGAATTTAGTTGGATTAAAAAATCATCCCATGCAAATGTCACCTACCCTTGGCAACTGCAGACAACAAAAAAGTTCAAATGAAAGACCAACAAAGACCAACATGCACATCTGTTTCAAGACCTAACTCATGCATCCAACCTTGAGGGTTTGTTCCATACCAATCAAAACTTGGTGGAAATTT
>Ga0116231_10004807_pt1 | contig 27103 bp, 16 predicted proteins | sample S1TSphgellanicum_2_FD_89695 | JGI IMG/M metagenome (GOLD analysis project Ga0116231, IMG submission 89695) | Host-associated microbial communities from peat moss isolated from Minnesota, USA - S1T2_Fd - Sphagnum magellanicum MG | ecosystem: Host-associated > Plants > Peat moss > Unclassified... | reverse complement strand
TTTATTTTAAAAGGCCTCCCAAGTTTTAATTATTTTTATAAAAGGCCAAAAAAAAGGGGTCAATGAAAAACAAAAAAAAAAAAAAAAACTTGGGAGGCACTCCATCTAAATAATGCAAAGAACTATTTTGTGGTAGGATCCGTAGGTTGGGTAATGTCCACATCTTAGGGCCTTTACCAAACACTAAATTGGTGTGTGTGGAAAGTTATTTTGTGTTTGGTCATTGTTTCTATACCAGATGTTTGGTCATAGGCACTGATCTGAACAGTGATCAAGTCATGCATGTTGGTAATGAACTAACTATTAGAGCATTCAGTTGTGAAGCCTGTGTTTTGGTGATGACCATGCTAACTCTAAGTCTTTACTATCTCATAAAGGCAGGTTTGCCTCATCCTTCCTTACATATCTTCCACATCTTCCTTATATTCAGGAACACTGGACTTCAGGCATTCAGTGGATGGTGTGATGGTGGGTGCTGGTTCACTGTGGCCTTTACAGAGGTAGTTGCTTATGTAGTGAGTGGGGAGGTAGTAGGGTTTACAGGATAAGTAACTAACTGAGTTGTGAATGTGAAAAAATTTCATTTACGATTACATGGCCTTGTTTAAATGTCTTAAGAGATGTAAGAGTGAATGTATATATCATACCCTTAGTGGAATCCATATTGCCATAGTACTCAGCCCAATTCAACAGGCTTTTATCGAATATTTAATTAATTTTCAGAAGTTCAATTTGAGACTTTTTTTTAATTATTTTTATTTTTTATAAAAAATAATAAATATTTTTGAATATTTCAACAACAATAATCTTTGAGCCAGTGCAATAAAAAGGTATGTCCTTACCTATCCAAGTATGTCCCTTCTTACTCAAGTATGTTTCTAAGCTAGTGCAGCAAAAAAGGGCTTCTTGAACATTCAATAAGTGATGGCCAAGTTTTTTGAACATTCGACAAATGGTGGCTAAAAATTTTTAAACTTTTAACCTAAATATGTATCATTTTTCAAAAAAATTGACAAAATAAAAAATAATATAATTAGTGTCAAATTGGCCCAGGTACTATAGTAATTAATTGTGATGGCCAAGTTTTTTGAACATTCTACAAATGGCTTTCCTTGAGCTCAAGTATATACAATATAAGCTCACACTTTTGGGTGAAGGATATGGGACAAATTGTGGTGATATTGGAGAATATCTTGGGTGTATATTTTTGGGTTCCTGTTGTCTCACCTCATTGCTTGAGTATAATTTCAATTCATAACTTTGTTCTTCAACATTTTTGGTCAAGGCTTTTGCAAGAGCTTGGATATCTATTGTGATTCATATTAATTAGTTTAATTAGTTTTGATGCATCTCGAAGCTTTTCTTCTTTGGAGGGGGGGGGGAGGGGATGGCGGGGGGTGAGGGTTGGTGTTTGCAAAAGGACAAACTTTCTGCAACTCCCCACCTCCCCCTTTTGAGTTATTTGCCAAGGGCTTTTTAGGCTGGTTCTCAACCTCAAAACTGGCTGAAACCCTAAACCCTAAAGATACACTTGAGAGAATCTTGACGCTCTGACTGGCTGTCATCTCATGTCATGAGTTACAATCCATAATCTTCAACCTCCGTTTCATTACATAGCCTAGAGTCAGTTTCCAAATGGACAAAACAAATAATTTATTTTTTTCAGAAATTAATTCTTTTTTTGTTTAATAAGTTTGAAATTATTATTATTTTTTCATAATAGACTATGATATTGTCATATGAAGAGTGGAATTATTCAGATTGTAAGGTGTGATAATTATGATAGTTTTCAAACACCACTCAACTGCATATATTTTCATGAAAATTCATTTCACTATTTTAAACATTATATAATAATGAAAATGGACCCTAGGGCAAAGTAGCGACCTACTAGTTAGCTAAGCGCAACTACCACCCCGGGCTCTTATTGGGCCCAATGATGATTCTGTAACCCTTTGCAGCTTTGGATGAAGATTTCATAAACACTCCGGGCACAGATGAAAAGAGGGCATCTCAATTCTCCCCATCAAGGGATGGTTATGGCTCGGAACCTGCATGCTCTGGCCGGTCACCTAATCCATACCCACCAAATAAGACCCAATAATAATCCATCCATCCACATAGATGACCATAATAGCAGGGGCAATTGAGAGATTGGTAGATTGGTTATGTGCTTCTATTTGTGTGATAACAAATGATTTTTGCATTGAGTAGCTGGATCTCAAGTGTTGGGATCCAGGGCAGTGCTATTTCTTTTGCATTTTCTCAACTGCGACAGCCAAGCCATATTTGTATAGAAAAATATTTTAAAATTAAAAAAATAATTATATATATATATATATATAGAAAATACAGGTCACAAATGCACTGTCAACAATTATTTTGCCTTGCATGGCCCTTACCCTTAAATGTTGGAATTGAGTCATTCCCAAGTAATGGGTGCCTTATACAAAAAATGTGCAGTTCTTCATTGCATTCATAACAACCATATTTTCCCTTGTTGTGTTTTTGCCCAAATCCATGTGTTGGTGGGGTTCAGTGACCACCAACCCATAAGTGACTTATGTACCACCAATAGTCCTCCATCTCAGTGTCCCAACCCTGTCCCTACTTTGTTGGCCTTGCCTACCAAGGCAAGGATATTATTGTGTGTAGTTTCATTATAGAGTATAGTAGCTTAAGGGATTTTTATAGGCCCCTAGGTAATAAATAATAGGTCTATTTTTATATGAGGATTTTTGAAAGATGATATTTTGGCTTGTGTTGTTGAAACTTGAGATTAGTTATAAAGCCATAATGTCTTGAAGGATTTTGGTTTGGTTTAGAGGATTTTTTGAAGATTATGTTTTTGCATGGTGAAATACTTGAGTTTCCATCATTCTTCTTTTGCCTTATGATACTTTTTTAATGTAAATGGCAAGGCCAGGGTGTGACACCCCCCTTGTTGATGTTTCATCACACCTTCCTCTTAGTCTCATTTGCTTACTCATTTAGGTATTCCATGCATGCTTATGGCCATGCGACCGGTCATCTGTTCATTACATCACCAATTCACTATCATTCAAGACATATATGTTGATGTATATGGACATGTGAGACCAAATGGAGACCCTTGGTGTCTAGTCAATAGCCAAATAAAAAGCTTAGAGCAAATGACACATACATTTAAGGCATTTAGGACATACATATTTTATAAGGTTCGACTCCATGACTTTTTTGCTGAGTTAGCTTTAAAAACAACCTCAAATTGAAATGAATAAGATCATGACACCCAATTCTCACATGATATTTCTATTATTGGAACTTGGGTAGCATGCTAAAAGTGTGAAATAATAGGTTTGATGGGGATCAATAGGATCATATGGGGTTAAATTTGTGAGTAAGAGCTACTACCATAGTACCTTGGTGGCTTCAGCATAAATTATTTTATTTCATAATTTTTTGAGAATTTTATAAATTTACTTTTTAATATGCCAAAATTTCTTAAAATTTAGTGAAGTTGCAAGACTTTAATCCATGGATGTCTTGAGGGGAGAATACTAAGTATGGGGCCATTTGACCACAAAAACAGTTCAAGTCATTGAAACAAAGGTATCTTACAATAAGTTTATTGTTTATTGTCAAAAATTTCAAAATTAAAAAGTCAAATGCTGAACTAGGAAACCAAACTTTAATTGATTATTCAACATTTGTGTGCCGAATTTGCCACGATTCTATAGTATATGTTGATCTTTCTAGCTACGCAAATACATCAAAATGAAAATTTTCTCCAAGCACACCCAAGAGGGGGTTAGTCTTGGACTTTGCATAACATTCTAACGAAAGGTTCTTTATTCATTTATATTTCAAGTGATGCTTTCCCTCTTTCAAATAAATGACATTAGGTTTAAAAATATGTAAAAAATTGGTTCAAAGCTTTGTATGGTTTGGAGCATAATGTGTATTTACAAGGGCTTGGACTTATATAAATGATAATATTTGGAAGTTCAAATGAGTAATCAGAACATCAATTTGGGTGGATAGGGTAGACAAGTTGGTTATAAACACTCATGGTATTAGTGGAGAAAAACTTTCATGTTGTTGTTCATTTGGTCTTTAAGTCCAAAAACAAATTGTAATGCATCTTTGGGCACACTAGTAACTACTTCAAATGTTGAATTATGTTCAGAAAACAAGAAAGATATGACCCCCAAAGTAAGGGGAGACTTCAGTTGAAAAAAATTTAGAACAAATACTACATATTTACTAGCAAACACATCACACCTTCCAATTCCATAGTGTGCATTTGACACATGGACAAATTTTGACCCTTTACCCAATGGATCAAGGCCAAAATTGAATTTTTTTTTATGTGATCTCATTCACTTTACATCACTAGTTTAAAAATTTGCAAAAAGTTGGGTTCATAGATATATAATCATGAAGGGTGCTAGGGTTTGTTTAAACCAACAAATTGGATGGGGATGGGCACCATCACACCTAGGGTTTTGAGTTTTGGTGAAAATGTTTTCATTCTTGCACTCCAACAACACATTTGTTTATTCTCACACTCCTACTTTCAATAGGACCTTTCACAATCCTCCTTGTCTAATTTTATTCACAATGTTGTTCATGTTCATTTCAATTCCTCCTTTTCTATTCTCACTTACAATGGTTTTCATGCTTTTGTTTCAGTTTTTCCCCTTGGTTACCCCCTTACTATAGGTAGTAATGCCCCTCCACACCACTTATGTTCATGTTCTTCCCCCTTACCAATCTAGTTCCTACCCTTCTTCCCTCTACAATTGCTTATCATTTTCATGCACATGGTCTATGGTGCAAGTTCAAATGTGGAGCTCCTTGAGCATTGGAAGTGTTTGTGTTCCTCTCTCGATCATTGTCTTTTTCCTCATGTTCATCATCTTCCCTTCTCTCCCCCCACCCTTAATGTTATGTTCATTTTCTTGATCATTATCTTTTTCTTGTTTATCATCTTTCCTCTTCTACCCCCTTTTTTAATGTTTTTGTCCTTTTTTGGTCTTCTTTTTTTCTCTAGCACCACTCTCTCAATGTTTGAGTTCCTCTTCATAATCATTTTTCTTCTCCTCCCCTCCCCCTTTCAATCTTTGTGTTCCTTGTCTTGATCACCATATTTTTTCCATTTTTCATTTTTTTGTGTTCTCCTTCGTCATCAATGTTTTCATGTTCATCATTTTTTTTCTAACTAAACCACCCCTAAATGTTCATGTTCCTCTTCTCGATCATTCATCCTTTATGGACTATTCATTATCTTTTCTTTTCCTTCACCCCCAATGTTTGTGTTCCTCTTGTTGATTTTTGTTTTCTTCTTGTTCATCATCTTGTGCCTTTTAGCCCCCCCCCCACATAGTGTTTGTGATCATCATCATCTTTTTTTTTTTCCTCCCCCCTTACACCGTTCCCCTTTAATGTTGGTTACATTTTTTTCATAAAAAGAATGTTGTTGTAACATGTCCATATGCTTCCATCTTCAACATTTGTTCTTGCTTTTGCTCTCGTTAAATTTTTAACTATTGTTATGGAGCCTAATTTCACACTTTTATATCTTGGTGGATTAGCTTGTAATCTTCTTGGAAGTTGCAATGAAATTGATCTCTCAACTTTTTAAGTAGGTCCAAGCAAGATAAGTATGCCAAAAACACTAAAAGAAAAATGAAAATTTAGAATTCATGTTTGCAACTATTTTTTAATCATAAACAACATTTGCAATTATTTTCTAGTCAATCATGTACAAGAGGTCACATGTGACAATTAGTTGTAAACAACATGGCAAAATATTTACGTCGTCAACTTTTAGATGAAATTTGTGATCAATGTATACATTTTCATCCTTTTACAATATTGTATATATATGAATATGTATAAGAATTTGTAACTATAGTGTGACTATTTTTGTGACTTCTAAAATTTTGCCACATGGCACAATTATGAATATTTTTTAAATTATTTTTAAAATAGGTAGGTTTTAATAAGTAGGTAGCCTTAGCTAGGTAAATATAAGTATGTAGTAAGTATGTCTAAGTAGGTAGGTAGGAAGGTTTATATTCCTATTTCATTTTGAGTTTAACCTTTAAGGTTAACTCTCTTGAGTGATGTATCCCAAATCACACTTCTTTTTAATGTGTTTTGTGTTCTTTCAATGTCTCTAGTGCATTTTCTTATATAGTTTACAAATTCAACTAAAAGACAAAGCATATGGGATAAACTTTCTAGTCACAAGCTAGTTGCAACTTAATCACAACTACTACATGTTAATAATTACTACCTACTTAGGTAAGTAAGTAGTTTTTTAATGTACCTTTAAGAACAAAAAAAAAACCTTATATATATATATATATACCCTTAGTAAATCATATTATACCTTTAAGTGTTCTACATTCATGTCATAAATACTAGTAAAAATTAGTTTCAATTACAATTAAAATGTGATTAATGTAATGTGAAGTGTTTTTTTGGATGAAAATAGTAATAAAATTCATCCCATTGAAAAAATGAAAAAAGATCTAATCACAAGCTAGTCAAAAATATGTTAAGAATCAAATGTAGTCACAAAAAGGACCATGGATAGTTGTAACAACAACTAATCATATGTTGTTGCAAATTTATTGGTTACAAAATATAAAACTTCTTATTATTTAAAAATAAAATATTATCTAAATTACACAAAGTAACCATTTTCACAATCATGGGGAACAATTTATGAAACCCAAACATATGGTGCCTTTAATAATTGTTTAAGACTTATTTTACTATGTTGCAAACACAAAATAGATTTTGCATACTTTTCTTTTTTTTTAAATTGTTACTTTAGACCTACCATACAAAAAAATTAATTTTAAGAAGCTTCATATTGTCATAATCCAAAAATTCAAATTCCAAAAAATGTGTATCAAAGTGCATGAGGGCTTAAACAACAATAACATATCATGTCACATCACAAACTTCCCATCCCATGATTTGGTAATGGAAATCATGCTAAAATCATTCTTTCATGGGTTCCTACATTTTGCACATGAATGTTTTGTGTTTAAGATACGAATGATGCACATATAAATAGGATGATTTTTTTTTCATCCACATACAAAAATTTCATCCTACTTATACGTGCATCATCTGTGTCATAAACATAAAACATATATGTGCAAAAACATATGAAACCTTGAAAAAATGATTTTCGCACGAAATCCATTATCAAATTGTGGGATGGGAAGTTTGTGATGCATTAACTATTGATTTGGAAAATATACAATATCATATAGAGTCTAAACCTTTTGATAAATAAATAAATAAATAATATAGTAGAATACATTAATAATGATCATATATGGTTTATTCAATAAGGTGTATACATCCCAATTATTATGGCATTGCTAAAATCCCCAAAAAACCAAAAACATTTTTTAAATTTTTACTTGATGATTAAGGATGACAAATTGGCCTATTTTATTCACTAGAAGAAAAGCCTCATTTTTTGACTTGTCTTAGGCAACTAAAAGTGTCTTTTGTGACTATTTTTGATAAAAAAAAAAGTCGCAAAAGACACTTTTAGTCACCTAAAACAAGTCGAAAATGGGGTTTTTCTACTAGTAATTTTACTTGGACCTTGAATTAAATTCTACCTTTGCACATTGTCAATGGACCTTTGAGCTACTCATCCCATCATAATTAATGAATCAACCACTCTTCTAACCCACTTCTCCCTTTCCTTTCATTTATTTTGCCTAATCTCTAATCTTATTTCCTCTTCCATTGTCTTTGTTGTAAAATGTTAAAGTATTCATGTAAAATTTAAAAATATGATTACAAATAATTAGGTCTAATTGTTCCTTGCCCCTTATTTTCCTTCTAGGTAAATGTGGTAATAGTGGTAATGGTAAATGATAATGCTTCTTAGGTCTTACAAAGTTTTAGATTGCTTCCTCCAATTACTATCATAATTTTTATTTCTATCGATCCTTCCTTTTTGTGGCGTGTCCACATAATATTAATGTTCTAGTTGCTCTTGGTCATTAGTGTTGACATTAAATTCTATAGTTTCAACTATGGTTGTTATGTTCAATAACTTTGTGGTAGTATTTGTTTTTTCAATTGTTGATCATCCTCATTGGCCTCATTTGAAAGATAATTTCATTTTTTGGTTCTTCTTTGATGCTAGGCTTTTATATGTAGATTTCATTTGGTCTAATCTTGTTATCCATGACCTTAAGATCAAGTGGCCATTCCTATACCCTTAAACCCTAAGGGTGCAAACATTTTAATAAGACCCATGGAATGTGTAACCACAACTTGACCTTACGTATTTTTAAATGGTAAATCAAATTAATATTGAAAATGTTTGATTTGCTTATACAACAATGTTTTTCAATATATTATGGGAACATTTGGATAAGTTTGAAACAAATCTAATGAATATAGAATACCCCAAAGCATTTTAAAAGCATATGTAACCAATGTTTCCATAGTTTAAAGAACTTCTAAAAGGCCTTGAAATATATTGAAAATGACATATTTATGGAAAATATTTTAAATATATCTTTATGTGTAATAATAGAATCCAACATTTTTTTGGGTTATAAAAATTGTGTCAATTTTTCATATTTTGATTCTAAGAATATTTTTTATGAATATCCAATCCAATTTTGTCACATCATCTTGATTAATTAACCCATTGCTTTTAAACAAAATATTAAAGGTGCAATGTGGGTCTTATTAACATGTTTGCACCCCTAACTAAATGTTTTGTTTGGACAATGGTCAATCCAAAGTTTTGTCTACCCACTTAACTAATGTGATCTCATCTCATTCATTAAAATTATTTTAACCATAACCCCATTTCTCTCTCTTTTTAATAGCATTTTTTGAATGTTTGAAAGCCTTAAAACACATGACATCTAGGGCTTGTAGAACATGTGGAGTGTGTGAAGGTGATTATATTCAATCCAAACTCTTATGTTTGTTCTATTGTTATTAATGTAGCATTTGTACCATGCCCACAAAAAATAAGTAGATGATCATTGGATTGAAAAATCCCACCTAGAATTGACCTTTTGACAGAAGGAAAATATTTGAATAGGAAAGAGGTCATTAATGCCTTTTTTGCATTTCCATGCTTGTCTTTATTTTGTAACTTACAATGTAGTCAACAATACACAAAATGTTTCACTCTTGAATATGCAACATGTTAACATAAACCCTTTAACTCCATTGACAACATAATTCACAATCAATCATTCCCTAGACTTTGGGCTCACTTGGCCAAAACTCTTGCACCAAATTTTCAATATCATCTAAATTATAAATATGATTTATATTCTAATTGTGTTGAATGTACAATGCTTGCAAGTTTATGTGGAATGAGTGGTAGGATTGGTTAGTTATTCCTTGTTTTTTACATACTTCAAGTCCTTCCATTTGATGAATATTCAATTCAATGTGTCAATGCTTGAATTAATACCATGAATTATTTCTTGATATGTCATTCTGAAATGGCATAGGTCTGAGTTTCACCACCTTCATCTTGAATTGTTGTAAGGTAATTGAGACTTCACATTTTAACATAGTTAAAGTCCAAACAACTACTCATGTGTATCCTCCTCAAGTGAAAGCACATTAAACCCCCGAAAAATTGTAGTCACAAGTATAATTTTTTTACAATTAAATTTTTTGGTAACATATGGACATCACATCTTGGATTATTTTTACTTGTTTTAAGTATATTTGATTAGCTTTAGACTTAAGTTAATCAATTATTTTGAAAATTCTAACAAACATTGAAAAATTTGAATGTATGGAACATATTTGTGACCAAATAATACCTGTCATAAAATTTGAAAATTTGAATATGTACTTAAAAATTAAGGTTGTTGATGGAATTATTGGGTGAATTTTTTTTATGGTGATGATATTGATATACATTAATTAAATCTATAAGAAAATAGAATTTTAAAACTTTTGGATGAAATTCCATTCAAAAAATGTGTTTATTTTGCATTTTTTAAACAACGAATGCATAATAATATCTTCCTTTCAAGAAAAAACCATTGTCATATCAAAGAGGAGGGGATTTTATAGATGAACATTACATTATTTTTTCAATTTTCTTTTGTTTGGTAATGTTTCATGAATCACACACATGAGGCCCTATGTTTGTTGAAAAACTGTAAATTATCTACTTTGTGTACATTGATTTTATTCAATCTTCCTCATCTAACTATTGGATCAAGATTAATTTTGACTCAAAGTGAACTTTGAGTTCCAAAATGTTATTGTGCAAATTTTAAAGTTTTTTGCTTGTGTTTAAGTTAACCAAAGGATGCCATCAAGATTTTAACTTATTGTGTACTATAATACTTGTTATACATCACCTTTTTTGAACAAAAGTGCCTCACCTTTAGTGTGCTTTCACCCCCTACTCTATTAACATAGGTCTACTGGACTAATTAAAAGGTAAAACCTTACCCCTAGTTATTTGGTTATGTTATTAAGGTGGTATTTACTGGTAGTAGGTTTACCTACTACCTTTGCTAACTTAAGAGGTGACAACAATTAGTTTAGTTAGTTTTTAAAAGGTGGTAGGTAAAAAGTCAAATAATTAATTTTAGTTAGTTTTGGAAGGAATTAATTGGCCTACTAGCTACCACTAAAATAGGGACTTGATTGGGAGGAGTTTGGTTTGTTTTTTGAGGGAAATTGTGGGAGGACTTGGAACTTAATAAGGGGGATTTGGTGGTTCATTTGGATGTATCTCCCATATCTATATTCTTATTATATATTTTCTTTTTCTTTTTTTTCTTTTTTTTCTTCTTTGCCTCTTCTTTTTACTTTTCTTTTATTCTATATCCTTTACTAGTTTTTTTTTTTTGCATTGCCATGGGGGAAGGTAATTTGGTGTACTTGGGCCATGAAAGCATTATGAAAACTACATGTTTTGGGTGGAAAACAACAACCTACCAAGGTTGAACTTGTATTAGTGTTTTATGAGTATTTAGTAGAAAGGGAAGTTAGAAAGAATGGGGCACCAAGATTGTCTACCCTCGTTTGTGTTCAAAAAAGAGTCATTAGGAGTAATCAAGAGGAAAATGTACCCCAAAAACCACTCCATATTTTTTTGTGCTTCCATACATTGGTTTTGTATTTTTTTTGTTTAATAATATTGCCCATATCAAGGTGGTAGTTTTATTATAGGGAAAAAAATCACTAATGACCTTGTTTTTTTTTTTGGTGCATTTGTTTACTTCATTATATTTTTTGTGGTGCTCTAGTACCTTTTGGACACTAGGAGGTAATTATGTTATAAAACAAAGTTATTTCATGTAAGAATATTTAATTATTCCTTTTATGAATAATTCTTTTATAGTTTGTTTCTAAATAGTTATAGTACAATTATATTAGTTTATATTTAGTTTTCTCTTTAGATACTTGGTATTACTTCTAGGTTGGAATTGTTAGGTATTATGATTAGACCTATTTATAAATTGGAAAAATCTACCTCTTTTTAAATAATTTGATATTGACTATGGCACTAAATAATATTGGACCTTTTACAATAAAGTAAAAACTTCTTGGATTTCTCATTGTAAACCTTGTTTACATAAACATGATGTTCTTATGTCATTTTCTATTTTTAGGTGTGATTGTTACACTTTTAGCTTTTTTTTTAATTTTGATTTTTGGACTTCTACAATTTACATTTTCAAATATGATTTGTAAACCTTTACTTTAGGTTTCAACACTCTTACATTAAAAACTAAGATTTTTAAAAAGGCTCAAAGCTCATTTCTCACATTAAATTGGTAAGGAAAACATGGTGAGATTATTGAAAAGAATAAAAATGAATAAATTGATGTTCAATTGTATTCAACTTGGCCCAACAACTTGTAAATGTGATGTTTTGTTTGATAGGAATTTAATGTGCACAAAATTGGGGGGATTTTATAATGAGTGTTCTTTAAAATGCTTATTAATGCTTCAATTTTTGCAATATCCAAAATTAAGGTGATTTGTTGTTATGTTTAATTGTCTTATGTCGCAACCCTAGCCTTAGGCTCGCGACCAAAGTAAGGGCTTGCAAGAATGTGGGACAAGAGGGAGGCCCGGGAGGCACATTTTATACTCTCGGGAGTGTAAGAAAGTGTGAGAAAATGAGCCCTCACACTCCCAAGTGAGCTCCCACTTGGGGAGTTGGAGTTTCGATGGACTCTCAAATTTTCAAAGAACGATTGCAGGGGTCAATTAGATTGAAAAAAAAAAATTATATCATTGAAAACCTATGGAAACGTAAATGTCTAAAACGGGCTCGCATGACCCGTTTGGACATCTGAAACACAAGTTATGGCCAAAGGAAAGTCCGGGAGTCAAATTGGCAGTTTAACTCTCAACCACTAAAAGTTAAGAATCGCCCTGATTTCCTTGCGTGCAGGTGGCATGCAACATATTGTTGGAAAGCTCTTGATGAATGCTACAACTTTGCTTTAAACCTCATTTCAATCGGAGGTCTACACACAAAATTATGGGGCCCCAAATTCGTGGAAATCCTAATTTTGGGAATTTCAGGACTCTCAAGACAAAATGCCATTTAGACGTGGGCCTCGTGAAGAGGAACATAGTATACTACAAGGGGGAAGGTGGTGGCTTCCCCCAAGTCTAAGCCGTGGTGAGTTTTGTGAGTCCGAATTTGCCCGTGGCTCGTCCTAGCACCAAGAGTGCTCTAATTATGCACTAACCAACTTGTTGTTTGGTTTTGTGTAGGTCTGTGTGAGTGATTAGTGACTTTTCATTCTTCCTAGTCCCATCCCAGAGCTCCAGCACGCCCCTGTACCCCCAAAGTGCTCCGAGCCAAAAAACGTGTCCCAACTCCTTGTTCTTCCATTGTTTTCACTTTAGATTCACCTTTGAGTCTATCAAGGAGCTTAGGGGCACATCACTTATGTCATATTTGTGAATTGCAACATAATTAAGGTTTTTCCACATTTATATTTGGTTGCAAATTGTTTAATGTGGCAAACCAATGTTCATCACTAAACATTATCTTTGCACACAACTTGTTTGGGCTTCTTTAAAATTGTCCCAAATCACACTTATCATTAAACCTTAAAAGCAACAACCATCTTGATTTTTGCACATTTTTATGTTCATTTCATCTCCCTTCACCAAGCATTATTATATCTTAAGGGTGGGCAACATGTGTTATATTTGCTCAGATTGACATTCAACCAAACACAAAAGACATCATCATGGTTGGACCTTGGAAAATTTTCACCCAATATTTCAAGATTGTGTGTTCAATCATAGGCAATATTTTGAACAACAAGGTCATTCACATTTGTTAACCAACTTGGCCTTACACTATTTGGGTATTTGGGCATTTGATTGTAGGCTTTAGCCAAGTGATGGGCATGATTATCCTAGTTTGAGAATCTCACCCTTGAAGCAAAGCTTTCTTGCAACAATTGCAAATCAACAATTGCATATTGCAAATGATCATAGAAGGAATACAAAAGCATCACCATTTGAAACCAATGAATCCATGTTACACTTGGAAATGCCCTTATATTTTTAACTACACGTTATCTTCATGTTCAAGGTAATTTCACATGTTTTTAATCTTTTAATTATGTGATTTCTTAATTTATGTAATTTCAAATGTAAAAACATTGTGTTAATTTTAAATAATTTATTCAATATTAATTAAACCTACATATTGCAGTTATTAAACACACCTAGCTAAAAACATCAAAACCCATTATTAGTTCATTCCCCATTTGCTCTAGAATCCACTAGATGATTTCAAACTTATACATCCTAACCATATTTGTGACTAGATACTTAGGGCCACTTTAAACAATGGTCCAAGGAACAAGGTCCAATGAAATCAAGCATTCCTATTGGTCAATAACTTTAAATTGGTCTCAAGACCTTAGATGAGGGTTCAGGACCAAGACAAACAAAATTGTGATTTAACTTACATGGCATTATTTTGCAAGGAAAACCAATTGGTTCAAACCAAAAAAAAGAGCTTGAAGGAGAACTCATGATTTAGAGAACCAAAGTGTAAGCTAGGATCCAAGGTTGTTCATTTCTTTGGTTTTTTTTTTGCTCTTTTTCACTTTTTTTTTACCCTTGTTCAAATTCTATGAGAATGAAAGACATGCTATGGATTGAAGACATTGTTGGGAACACACTAACTCTCCCATTTTTGACCAATTTTAGAGTTGATATGGTTAGTTTTGTGGATCTTCCCAAGGTGGTTGTTAGAAAGAGTGCATTTTCAACCTTTCCATGTGCACAAAATGAAGATGAATTGAAAGGTGAGGTAAAAAATGAAAGGTTGAAACGCAAATTTTCACAAGTGAAAGGGAATTTGGATTTACAAAAGATCTCTAAACTGATTCTCATTCCAAAAAAATGAGCATCAAGGAAGAAAGTGGTTGTGATCAAAAGTTAACCTAATCCTCTCACATGTCAATCACACATTTTTTATATTGGACCTTTGAATTGGACCCCAAGCCTCTAGACACACTCATTGTACCTTAGGGACAAAGCGTTTTTTTTTAATGTGAAGAAGGGTCCAATTCAAGGTCCAATTTGCTTCAAATTGTTCCGTGGGCTTTTGGTCCCTGGACCCTTCTCTAACAGGGCCCTTAGCTTCCTGCAAATTAGCTGATCAGGAAGGTAACCAAAGGAAGGAATACAACACTGGAAAGGGATGCATTTTTTCCCTCCACATCCCAAAATACATCTAGCTAGATTACAAACGATCAAACATGGCAATCATTCTCTAACCTTCATAAGATTTGAACAAAATTCACATTGGCTGACATTGTGCTTGGATAAGCAACTCTCTTATGAAAGAAAAACTCTACATATATATTCTAATGATGATGATTCCGTGGAGGTAGTTTAGGTACAATAACTTTGGATCCCATAGATTGTCCTTAGATGACACTTCTAAATTGAAATTTGTTTAACCAATTCCTAAGTAAAGAGAAATCAAAAGGTGTCTTTTTAAATTTGTCTTCTCAAAGTTTTTATTTCTCAATAACATCATCACAAGCATAGATACAATTCTTTCTACCTCAATTTGAATCCCATTTCTCTTCAATTGAATTGAGTTCAATGAGATTCAAACTCAATGTATTTGAACTCAATTTAAGAATTTAAATTCAAGTTGCAACATCATTAAATATTTACACATAATCGATTCATTTTTTCCATCAGTTGACCATCACTAGTAGCACACAGCAGCCCGTAACCCAACTATATAGATATATCTGTATATGAGATCAAAGAGAAATCTCCAGAAGAACACTTTAAAAGGTGATATGGCTATGAGTGCATCTTCCAAGAGTTGCTCACAAAAGTGTCAGACCATCACATTCATCACGAATAGCAGTGACATTCTGCAAGGAAAAATAAAATACTGTGCACTATACCACCCAAAAGGAAGAAAGGGAGAGAAGAATCTAGTCTGGGATTACCTTGTAACTTGTGGAATCTGTCAGGAATGGTTCACCTGTGACACAAATTTGCATGATCATAATGGACATTATGCTGTTCACAAAGACACCATTCTGATGTTCCATTGATGTTCCTTCCACTGAGGAAGCTCCACCTTATCAGAAAACAACAGGGAGTGTATAGTGTACCCAAGGATGCTGGTGAGGCAGACCTATGATGCCTGTCAAAAAATGGGGCAATCACTGTTGGTAGATTCATGTTACAACAAAAGTGGCGTATGTTTCCAGCAGGACTGGCTCCGAATGTGTAGAAGTTCAGCCAGCTAAAGAGACCCAATCTTCAACTCTCCATTCACAAAGCTAGCAATGTACGTACACAGAGGCCATTCAGTGTACTAAAATCCACACATTACTTACAACATAGCACAGAAGAACCAGGTCCTTCTCTCAACTGTGCCAGCCTTGAATCCCTATATGCCTTAGTCCCTGAAATTCAATGCTGGATCAAATTTACAGAAGGATATCAGTCTGCTTATCCATGGCAGCCACTGCTTTTTTATCCTTCTGGACCTGATTCCATTGCAAATATCATGTCTCCAAATACATGACCAGGATTAAAGAAGGATTATCTGTCTGCTGATCCAAGAATGCACATGCTTTTTCATCCTTCTGGGCACTCCTTTCTATTGCAAACACCATGTCTTCAGAACATAACAGCTCGTATAATCCACAGCTAAGTTGCTGTGCTGTACCGCAGGTGTTGCTCATAAAACTCAATAAGCTGCAACACCCTCACAATTCAGTTACTGTGAGCTACTTGCATGCCATCATCAATCAATTACCACAATTATCTACTGGAGAGCAGATCCCATACCCCAACTGTTGTGTAAATGTGACATAAGCATTAGATTTGTAGGTTTATATAAGGCAGTAAAGCCAAATTTATTGTCTAGGTGCAAACAGAAAGTACTTGGCATCACTTGATCTATCAATAGGAGGAAGCCTGTTTCTTGGCAGCACAGAAGCACTGCATCTTAAGATACTGTCCCGCTAACTAGACATGCCTAAATATGAGCAGTGAATAAACTGATAATTTCATTTGCAGGCAACAATTGACAATTGCTATCCCACCAGGGTGAGGCAATCAGACACAATGTACACAGAACCAAACCCAACTAACAGATAGCTGCAGTTATTTCAGATTCAAGGAATACTAGATATACCAAATTAATTGGCAAGCTTTATCATCAACACCATGACATGATCAGAAAAGAAGTACAAGGTAGTACCAGAATTGGGTAGTTATCCCGCATAAACTTATTATCAACCACCACCTCCTCCCCATCCGATCTGCCAGGCAGACATGAAATTAGCACACCTAAGCTACATAACTGAAATAACAGAGGAAAAATTCTAATCCTGACAAGAAACATTCACACATGATGTCAATCAACAACACATGTGCAGAAAAAATACAGTTTGGAGAGCAGTGGATCATTTAAAAGGGAAGGCAAATAAACCTAGAAGCCTTGAAGAGAACCACAACATCTTGCTTATCATCAGTGACAGAGTTGCTGTAGCTGATGGCCTTCAGGATCTGGGTAATAAATGGGGGATTGGCTACTCCAGTGTTTCCCTCCCATGATGGTGGGGGCTTTCCAACCCCTTCAGAACCTGGAGGATTAGATTGGTACTCTCTGCGGTTGGGTGTTTCATTCCTTAAATTTGTGGTTCCCAATTCCTGTCCAGATGTTTCCTTTCCATTATGAGTTGAAACTTCCTTTTCCATGGTTTGCCCCCCCTCCTTGATGTCATCTGGAGCCATTTGCACATCTTCAGGTTCCTGGGGTTGTATGACTCGCCTTGGGGCAGCAATCTTCCTCTTCTTTGAACCTACAGCCAGTCCTTCTGATCTTGAACTACCTTGAATTGTTTCATTCGCAGTAACTCCATTTCTCATCTCCAACTCATCATCAGAGTGCCTTGTTTCCACCACTCCTCCCAGTTCTCCTGGCTGCTCAGTTTCATCCACCAGCTGCTGACTATTAGGGGTCATTGTCACATTAGTGGCAATTGCAGGAATGTTTGCCTGTTCTCTCCTGCTACTCACTTCAGACGAGGGCACAAAGGGCGCATCACTCTTTGCTGCATAAGGCAGGGCCCTGGCTTCATCAGCCAAGGCAGTGGCCCCACTCACCACTTGACTGCCACAATTTTTCAAACCTACACCAGGACCTGTGCCAATCATCTCCTGATCTCTCTCTCGTGCAGTAGTCACTGTTGCTGTTTCTTTAAGGATGGCATCCTTGCCCTGAGACTCAACTCCATTTTCCCCATCTGGATGCCCATTTCCAGCAACTATACTTGTGCCTGGAGCAGCAGGATCACTGGAAGGCGCAGGCAATGAGTTTGTGGGTGCCTCTTCAGGTAAGTCTAACAGAGTTCTTGCTGCTTCAGCTGAAGTGGGGCTCGCCACTCTCCCAGCTAAGACACCTCTACGGCGAGATTTCCCCTCCTTCTCTTGAGGAACAGCATAAGAATCTGTTGATGACTTCACAGTTTCATCACCTCCACTCACACTTGGCACATCCTCATCAGCAGTAGATGCAGAGTTGCGTTTCCTCCTCCCCTCAAGAGTGTACTGTCCAAATTTGCGCTTTCCCCGCCGTGCTCTTCACCACACATTCAAGCAATAAACACCAGTGTCAAAATGTATTTTCTGACCTAGTAGGCAGAAAACCTCACATGAAAAAACACAAAAATAGAAAAAACAGCATCACATTTCCTAATGTAGAAAAGATAGCACACCTGTTTTCAAACTCCTCAAGGATGTCACTACATCTTTGTATGTGTGCATAGGGCTCCCATGTATTGTCTTTTTCTGGCCACCCTCGCCTGTCCCACAAGATAATTATGCACCCATCAACAATCTACAGTTGAGCATGCACATGTTGTTTTGGCAACTCAAATGGTGGAACATTGCAAAATGATGAAACACCAAGAGGATATGGAAGCAAGCACCATTCAAGGTGATCTCAAGAACTCACCATTTCACAAAATACTCCTTCTTTCCCTGGAAACAACACAAACCCCCCACATTCACAAGCAATGCTGTCAGTGGCAACAGCTTGATGACAATAGCAGGAGTTAGACAATGAACTATCTATTGGATTTGCAGCAAGGTGGGTGAAAGATCCAAGCTCCAATAAGGACTACTAGTTTGTTTGAGAATCAAAAGGGTAGCAAAAAGACTGGAAGCAAGTACCTTTCGAGTTCGCTTTTTTCGGATTGCCTCAATTTCAAACATTCCTTCTCCAAGAGTCTCCTCATGCACAGACTCCTCATCCTGCTCCTCACTATCCTCCTCTTCTTCATCGTCATTTCTGTGATCATCAATGTTAGACTCCTCGGATCCGTCCTCAGCGTTGTTGTCTCGCTTCTCCCGCTTTGCAGCATCTTCCTTGCCTAGTTTGCCATTATCTTTTACCCTAGTAGTGGGAGCATCAGCTTTCCTCCCTTCCTTGGTTCTACTACTAATCCGTTCCTTGCGAGTGTAAAGAAGCTCCGGCATATCCCATTGCTTCTTCTTGCGTATTCTTTTAGGGCGCTGTGAGTTTGGCGAGTTTCTGATGACTTCTTGCATGGGTCGAAGCCGTGCTCCTCCTGTCAATGCTGCCGCGCTATCATCCCCGTAGTCCTGCGCACTTTTCTGTCCACTTGACCGCTGCTTTGCCATGGCCGTCTTCCTTCCAGAAAGCCCGGCCCTTGCCCTACTACACCTTTCGACACCACACTTTCTCTGGCCGTACCTCCCCTTCTCGTAGTCCCATCACCAAGCTCCAATAATAATAATAATAAAATTCCCGTCCGCTACTATTCTCAACTTCACCAACAACCTAACCTCTCCACAAACCCCACGAATTGCATCTCCAAGACACGCAAAGCAAGTCGTCCCAGTTCAAAGACCACACAAAAAGTCTATGAACTCCCCCAAAAAAAAAACCAACAGCGGCACCAACGCCCGCCGCATAAGTTCACCCGCAATGAGTCACTCAGCACGACACCAACAAACAAACCAACGGCTCACAATTCCGACTTACCACGCAGTAGTAGTACATTATTCTTCAAAAACCAAAAAAAACAAAAAAAAAAGGGATACTGAATATAGCAAACAAACGACGGAAACGCCAAGGACACAAACAGAAAACCTAGGAAAACAAGGATTGCAGGAGGACAGAAGTCGAACGATAGGCACACACCCTTAAACGAATGCCTTTCTCTCAAGCAAATACAGAGACACACACCCAGAGAGTGACCCAATTCGCACAAACGACGTCCAAAACTTCTGTTTCCGATTCCAAAAATTTGCACACCTGTTGGCGACGACAAAGAGTACGCGGAGCATAGGATGACGATGGTCTCTTGGGCGGGAAAAAACAGAGATCCCTACTGATGACGCAAATGAAAAACCCTGTTTTTTTTGCGCGCGACAACAGAACGCGAGGAAGAAAGGAGCGAGACGAGGGAGAGAGACGGAGGGAGGAGAGCTTCAGACTCCCCTAGGCACTCTACGGAGCTACCTACCTACCTACATAGATACTTACCTACCTAGCACACGGTTCTGGCTAACCTGTTCGACCGTTATATTCGGAATCTCCCTCCGCACCAGAATCTACGGAATTTGTAGATTAGGCTATTTTTACTACAGGATCAAAAATGACTGTTTTTCACATCCGTTGATTTCTCCATCACATGAAGAATCAACGATTCTGGTAGATTTCTCTTTTCTTTTCGGGGGAGAGGTTGGTTTCAAATCTAGCTACCTACTTTAACTACCTACCTACCTACCTTTCACACGGGAAGGGCCTAACCTATTCCGCCGTTGTAGGTACTCAGAATCTCTCTCGGCACCAGAATCTACGAATTTTGTAAATTAGGCTACCTATTACAGGAACAGAATTTGACATCCGCTGTTGATGCCTCCACCAAATGAAGAATCAACGATTCTGGTAGATTTTTTTCTTTTTTCTTTTTCAGTGGGGTTTATTTCAAAAAAAAAAGGAAAAAAAGGAAAAAAATTAATTAATTCAATGAACTTAACTTAACATTTACATTACATAAAATTAAATTAATTTTGAAAAATCTGGTCCTTGGGAAATTTTCAAATTGGGTCTCCATTTAAATTCACTTTTGTAAAGAAATTCACATCATGGTAGCTGCTACTACTACTAACTACAGTCTACTTCTACTTTGGAGACTAAAGGGAATTTGAGTTGAATTTTTGGGAAAAACAATCTCACTCTTGTTTTGACCTAATGTGAAGACCCCAAGACACATACACACACTCTTTTCTACTTAAAGGGGCTCACTTATAATAATGTGATGTTTTCTTAATTAAATCAGGTGATTACCAAGTCACTTAAGTAGTTAAGTGACTTGGTAATAATCATTCATTCATTCATAATGTTTACTCAACTATCCTATGAAATAGGTGCCTAATACTTGACCTAAGAATATTAAAGAGCATTATAATAGGGGAAAGTAAAGGATTAAGTGAGAAATTTCAAATGAAAGCCCAAAATCAGCCATGATTTGCTTGTACTCTTGGGAAGATCTCCAGGTCCTTGCTAAAATCAAACCCACCTTGTCCTTATAATGAAAGCACAACCCCCCCCCCCACAAACCCCTTCCCTCCCCTCCCCTCCCCCACTCCCCAATAATCTTCTTTTTTGAAGACCTTGAATGGACAAGAGTTTTGTTGGTTTGTTGGCCTTGCTTACCAAGGCAAGGATATTGTGTTCAGATTCATTATAGAGTATAGTAGCTTAATGGATTTTGGCCCCTACTAGGTAATAATAATAATAGGTCTATTTTTATTATATGAGGATTTTTGAAAGATGATATTTTGGCTTGTGTTGAAACTTGAGATTAGTTATTATAGAGTTGTAATATCTTGAAGGATTTATTTTGGTTTCTCTTTTAGAGGATTTTTTGAAGATTATATTTTGGCATGGTGAAATGTTTGAGTTTCCATAATTCTTGTTTTGCCTTAAGATACGGTTTAAATTGTAAATGGCAAGGCCGCAGTGTGACACACAACACCTTGTTTGTTTTAATGTTTACCACTCATAGGACTTAGTGAAATTCAAGATAGCTAGGTGAAAAAATACATGTTACATGTTCCCATTCAATGCAAGGAGGGGTTAGTACCTAGTACCCCTTTTGATGTGAGGTAAACCTTTGACCCTTGTTACTGGCAATGAGGAGCATAAATTCAACTCTTCTCCAATAAAAATACATTTGAATTTGTGTGTATACTTACTTAAATGTGTGTAACTGTTGGCGTGTGTTTGTTTGTATGTATTTGTGTGTGTGTGTGTGTGTGTGTGTGTGTGTTTTTTATAGGCTATTTGAATAAGTAGCAAATGGATGTGTCTCCAACTAATGAAATTGTGTAGATTTAGGTCTTTTTTTTGGTGCACCAAAGATTTGGTTTGAGACTGTTTGGAGCTACTACAGTGTGGAAGCTATTGATTGTCGAATGATTTTCCCAATGAAAATTAAAATAAAATTGAAACTAATATTTGTATTGGAATTTGGGAGTGTTCTTGGTGTCGTTGGAAAGCCCTCGGCGAGTCAGACTTAATAGAGCTTATTTCACAATTTTCAGAGCTAAGGTGTGGAAGATATTGATTTTTGAGTGGATTTTTTTTTTGGACATTCAAAAAAATTGGGAATCAGTCTAGTCCTCAATTTGTTCACATTGCTGAATTTAGAAATTTTTTAATTCTGAAAATGGGAAAAAAAAAAAAAAATGTTCACACTTGGCCCAAACAGCTACACTAGTCACTATGAACCATGGATGTTCATGGACTTTTTTAATAGGATGCTTGCATGTGAGGAGAGTTTTTAAAAAAAAAACTCCCTTTTTAAATTTTAGGGTTAGCTTGCAATATTTGATTGGTTTCAATAGATGGTCAAATATGTGTGCCATTTTTGAAATTTTCATACATATTATTAAGCCAACATATTCATGGGACTTGATGAAGTTTTGAGGATTTAAAAATGGGGGTCATAAAGGGGGGTTTGTTTTGTTATCATTTTCAAAGCTGAAAAAAAAAAATTAATAGATCTTCAACTATTTTTGGATTTGAAAATTTAGAGATTTTCAACTTTTTCTCTTTTTTGGTATACCACAAGCTTTTTTAAAATTGGAAATTTTTTCCCCCAAGGGTTAGGCTTTTTCTTATTTTTAAAAAAAAGTTTGGAGAACATTGCTACTTATATTTCACTTCCTAAATGACACCAACCCAATGTCCTACTAATCTTACACTCATGCAACAACATAATGCCAAACTCACAAACCAATATTCTCTCTAACAATTTAGCAACCTCGCCAAGCGAAGTTTCACTCTATGAGGGCACTTGGGGATTACAATCAAATAAATGAAAGTATGCACATCCAACAAAGTAGATGACAAAAACAAAATTCAAACATACCTTTGAAATTCTTGTTAGAAATAAACACTTAATTTTGATGCAAAACCTTGGATATTGCTTCCATTTGTCAGCCTATGAATTAGTTACCCCAAGTTATGGCAAGAGTGTGGTCTTCACAATAGCCCTCATTTCAGTGCTCCCTTAAAAGAGTTGCATCTCCTAATCTTTTCTCATGGACCAATGTAATAATCCTATGATCTCACATTGAGCAAAACATTTGTCTCCTAGGACAACAAACTTCCGAATACAAGTTCATGCATATCAACCTGCATAAGCTGGCATGATTAGGAACATGATGCTCTCTACGCTCAGAAGTACTAAGTTATATTACTTTCTTTTGGAAGTAAGGTTTATCCGTCCTTGCAGCATTGTCATCTCAAGAGGTCACCCATAGTGTTCCCTCGCAATGTTTAAATTTGATGCAGATCATGTGATGGACTGATACGTATAGACATGACAATTTCATGTGACAAGCTCGTTTTCTCTAAAATTGTCTTTTCAAGGGTGAAAATTAGAATTGATGGGCTACAAAGACACATCCTATAAGGACATGCCAGGAGCTAGATGAAAGTATGTCATATGGTCTGAAAACATGATCTTACATAAGGGCTCATAAAATACATCACATGGTTAGGGGGAAGAAGAAGAAGAAGAAGAAGAGGCAGCAGCACAGGCTTCTGTTGTTGGCTTCATTGCAACTATGAGACCATTGAATTGCTCAGTATTGAACTTAACAGCAATGCCTCAACATCAGATCTAAGAACATTGTTTATCAACAACAGCTTTATTAAACTTATGACTTATGTCTGTCAATCCCTTCAACAGTGTTGTATCCTCGATGCATAACTGGGCAACCTGCATCTCAAGATCACTCAGATGCATTTTGTTCCTGTCTGTGCGACCGCCATGTCAACTTGCTATTGGACAACATCCTGCAAAATCGATTTCAAAATGCATGATGTGATCCTGTAACACATCGAGCTAATTCTACACAGTTCTTACAACCAGCCAATTTATCACGGATATGGGGGGGTGAATGAAACCAACACATCACAAAACATATATGTGAGATCACAGGGAAAACTCACAATAATAACACTTTGAATGTAACCATTGTTTCACTTCCAGCCAAACACAAACAAATATGACAACGACTATAGTGATCATAACCTTGTGAGTGTCAATGAAAAACTATCAGACCATCACCTTCATGAATGGCAGGGACTAGATGCAATCACTCCCAACTGAACTTATTAGCTTTCAACAATGGTTGTAGATAAGTATATAACTATCTGCTCAATATTTTGGGCAAAATAGTTTGCAAAGATCTGTGTCCTCCATTTCTGTTGCATTTTTGGAAGCAATGGGAATACTCATGCATGCTGTTCATTACCCTTGGAAAGCACAGTATATACCCTACCTCCTGACCAGCTTTTCATCACCAGGGTTTTATGTGTTGGCTGTGCTCCCTGTTAGATTCTTCATAATCTGAGAACTCTGGCCCACTTGAAATAGGTTGTATTCGGCTGTGTGGCACTGCATAAGCTGCCCCACACTGTGGAGCTTTTGAGGCAATGCTGGGATCCCAATAGGGGCCCCTGACTTTCTCTGTGCTGCATCCACTGCACATACACAAGCTTTTCAATGACCAACTAGTGCAGAAAACTTCAGCCCATGCTTGTGCATTGTTTTCCATTTTCTTCAACAGGTAGGTCTTCAAATCTTTGCAGCTTAGACAGAAGCAAATGAGAGGGTTAGGTGACACACCCAAGTGAGAGCAACAGCAGCACAAGCTAAGTCCAGCTTGTACTTGAGTAAAGTTTCATAATCTTGTGGATTACTGGTTTTGCTCCCCTCCATTCACCTCATCTTGTAGGTCCTGAAAACAAGGGATTCAATGCACCAGTGACCTCAACCTCATCAGTCACAATGCTGGATCTCACCTCTTGATCCCCAGCAATGACCCAGCAGATGTGCCAGAAACTTCATCACTCTCAACCTCCCTCCCCTCTTCATTCTCCTCGTATATGACAGGTTTGGTGCCATACCCTAACTGAGATGGAGGCCTTGCCTGGTCTGATGAGATGTCACAATGCTGAAGATGGGCTCCTTCAGAAACTCTTGGAGGACCCACTCTGATGCACTGCAGTTCATGAGCTTGTCATCCCCATGGAACAGCCCCATCTTCAGATCTTCAGCAGCCCTATTCATGTGGTTGGCCCTAGGGGGAGGACCTTACCAGAATAAAGGTGCATTCACACTTGGTGTTAGGGACTCTAGGGTTGAGTCCCGTAACACCATGCTAGCCATTTAGGACTTAAACCTAGTTGCCATGAAAATTTCCCGTTAAGCTAGCATTCACTTAACATTGAGCTTTGTTCCATTTAACATTGGGTGCCACCTAGGATGCCACCTAGATTTTCATTTCACACTGATTCAACATCAAGTGTGAATGCAGCACCATAAGGGGCCCACAAGAGGCAGAGCCAAGTGCTGCCCCAGTTCTAGTAAGGGCCTTCCCAAGGGCCTTGCCGCACATAATAAAAGGCAGTGAAAAGAGACCCTGGCAATAAGGTAGGTGTGCAAAGAACCAACTTTGTAAGAAGAGACTCAAATAACTTGAAATTGGTGTTGGAAAAACATCTTTAGAATCACAATTATGTAAAATGTATTGGCAATTTCATTATATATTTATTTTCAAATTTAAATTATTTTGAAGTAGAATTCATTGTGAAATTTCAAAAGTATTTCACCCAACAAAAATGAAATGACAAATAGACTTAATCAATCTTTTCTTCCCTTGTGCATTACTACCTAGGTAGATTGCCCATGTAAGTGGGTAAGTATCATAAGTGAATAAAGGGTTGTTCACACATGTAGGTAGTTTTAGTCATAGTGCCACTATTAGCAAAAACTTTGTTCATCCTTGCACATGTAAATTGCAAACATGGCATACATATGTGGTAGTAGATAAATAAGGTTATCATTAATAGTAAGGCCAATCATAGTTTAGTAATAAAATTTCTAAATACGAAGATTCTTGCCTTTATTTGTAACAATAAGTTATAACCTTGAGACACTTTCATAGAAGTTAATAATCTTCAACAAACCCTCAACTCTCTATCACTAAATTTCAGCCTTTACTAATTTGTCACAAAATTCCATCCTTCCATTACTCACACAATTCATGCATTGTCCTAACCTTTCTTAGAGGATGCCACAAAAAATTTACAATTTACTTTTCCAACATTACTTTTCTCCTACAACACAACCCTTATGCACTACTCTTCTTTTCTTGGTGCGTAAAACTTGTTTTTGCAAAATAAGAATGCATGGTTAGAAATCTTTTAGTTTTTGCAATGAACAATTCAATATTTACGAGGAACAACTTGATGTTAACAAGTGTAAAACCAATTCGATGTCAACAAACTTTGGAGGAAGTCATGTCACTCTTACAAGTTGCCAAAGGGATGGAAATTCAAAGAGTTGTATGTTTTGTTTTTTGTTTTTTATTTTGATTTTGTTGTGGTTATTTCTAATTTTTCTGTGATTTTTATTGGGGTTTATGTTTCATTTGATGTTTTTGCAAGATTTGATGAAACTTGTTAATGGGACCTTCAAAGCCACTTGAGGTATTTTATTTTATTTTATTTTTGTTAAATGTGTGTTTATTTTCATTAGAAAAAAAATTGTCTTTTGCAACTTGTCTTATGTAACTACATGTGTCTTATGCAACTACAAAATGTCACATGTAACTATTTATTAGTTGCATAAGACACATATAGTTGCTGCAAAAAATAATTTTTTTATGAGTTTGGTTTGGAAAGTAAAAATTCGGTAGGTGGTTTGAGATGTGGCAAAAGCTTGGAGGTAGTAAAATTAAATGAATAATTTTATTTTATTTTATTTTTGGTTTATGGTTCTTGCACAATTATTGTTGTTTTTATTTTTTTGTGCAATTATAAATTATAGATGATAAAAGGGAGGAGAATAAAAAATGTGTTGTCTTTTATTTTATTCTCTTGTATTCTTTTTTTTGTTGTTTTGTTTTGATTTTTTTTTTTTTTTTTTTTTTTTTTTTTTTTTTTTTTTTTTTTTTTTTTTTTTTTTTTTTTTTTTTTTTTTTTATT